>ERZ651776.1830-NODE-1830-length-24592-cov-3.721517_pt1 | contig 24592 bp, 33 predicted proteins | sample MGYA00514761_ERZ651776 | MGnify/ENA metagenome assembly ERZ651776 | reverse complement strand
ACGCAAATGTGCGTATCATACAGCCTGAAGATATAAATGCCGCTTGTTACTATGGACAGGGTACACGTTGGTGTACAGCCGCAGACAGTAACAACATGTTTGATAGATATAATAGAGATGGTCCAATGTACATCTTACTTCCTACCAAAGCCCAATACGAAGGTGAGAAGTATCAGATACATCCAGATTCTGGACAGTATATGGACGAACAAGATCGTGACGTAGAAGCAGACGATTTAATAAAACGATTTGGTGATGACTTTAGAGAGTGGTGGTTAACTATAGACCCAGACCTAGGCGGACGTATAATATTTTTCCCTAATGAAGATGAACTTAGAAAAGCCTGTGAAGAAATTAAACAAATGAGTTTAGAATTCTTAAATGAAGTTATGATGGATTGGGAAATGAGTGATGAAGGGTATTATGAGTATCTTCGAGACGAGGGCTATGTTGATGAAGAGGGCGAATACAAAGATGATTATCCTTCATACACAGAATACAATGATTCTGCTAGTGCATATTATAGTAATGTTTACGGTGCCCTTGATATAACTGTAGATGAAGTGCGAGAACTAGCTAGACAAATTGAAGAAGACGATGGACGTAATCAGTACATAGGCGATTTAGAAAATGTGTTTAGTATTAGTGTAGAAAACGCAATAGATAGACAAGATGGATTACCAACTACAATATACAGACAGATACAGGTAACACTCAAAGACGGTAAGATAACTGTAGAGTACGTTCCGCCACCGGCAAAAGATTAATAAATACTGATATTAATAACTAATATCATAATCCGGGGGGATTATTATGGCTAAGAAAGAAGGAAAAACATTAGAAGCAGGTTCACTCTGGGATCGCTTTGACACAGACGGAGACGGCACTATCACAGACGAGGAAATAAGTCGTGGTAAGGAAATGCTTGAACTAGAATTAAGAGAAGAAAAATCAGATGCTCAACGTAAAATGGCTTGGGTAGCAATGATTTCAATGTGCGTATACGCATTACTACCATTGATGCCTTTTATACCAGCAGATAGATTAGCAACAATAGCAAGCCTAAGTGATATGTTATTTTTATCACAAGCATCTGTTATTGGTATGTTCTTTGGTGCAACTGCATACATGAGCAAAAAATAGAACAATCCTACCTTAGGACTTGTAGCTTGGCCCTTGGCTTAATTATTCTGGAACAATAATTTTAAAAGGGCACTAACAGGGCTCAATAAGTAATAGTATGGAAGAAAAATTTATCAGAATACTATTTGATCTCAAAGTTGAAAGACTTAACAATCAGGAGAAACCTGGTTACCGCTTATATATCAACGATGAATTATTCACTGAACGTAACTGGCGTTGGCCTCAAACTTGTATAGTAGAAGAATTGTTACAGATCAAAGCAGTTCCAGGTAAATATAAAGTAAAGATAAAAAAAAGCTATCCTACTAAGGTAAGATTTAATATAAGCAACATGCGTGTTGACCTAGGAGATGCTCGCATAATTGAAAATAACACCATAGAGATAATATAAAATGAAAATATTTGAAATTATAAAAGAAACAGCGTCAGCAGGAACAACCAGTGCTGGTAATATTGCCAGTGTTGCTAATCCACATGTAGCAAAATACAAAGGTCCAAAGCCTAAGAAACAAAAACCTACAGACAATGCTTTAGATATGAAGGGAACTTCAATCTTTGGCGGCCCGCTCAAAAGAGTTTAATACTTTCCAACCGTGATAAATATACTTAACGACAAGGTTAAGGTATATTATGAACATCAACGATTTCAATGAAGATCATTTAGATCATGAAGTACAAATGGCTAAAGCAGATCTTTTAGAACTAGCTAAAAATGCAGTAGAAACTTACAAATTACTAGCACAACATTATTCTGAAGAAAGAGGTCTACCAGGATGGGTACAATCAAAAGTAACCAAAGCTGATGATTATATGAGAGCTGTTCGTAAACACATAGAACACAAAGAGAAAGACATATGTTAGTAGCAGATTTAAAAGTATTATTAGCATCATCATACGCATATCAATTGAAAGCACATATGTTTCATTGGAATGTTGAAGGAAGTGACTTTGCTCAATTACATGAGTTTTTTGGAAACGTATATCAAGAAGTATTTGATAGTGTTGATCAGACAGCTGAATTAATTAGGCAATTAGATAGTTATGCTCCAGGAAGTTTTGAACGTTTTAGCACACTATCCACTGTAGATGGACAGACTAATGTGCCAAGAGCAAGATTAATGATTGAAGAACTGTTAGAAGATACTAACAAGATGTTAGATCTAACTAAAAGAATATTTACAGTTGCTGAACAAGAAAACGAACAAGGTGTAGCTGATTTCATAGCTGGACGCATTGATGCGTTTGCTAAACACGCATGGATGTTGCGTAGCTTTTTAAAAACAAGGGACTAAAATGTTATTAACAAATTTATTTGAATCATCATATGGAGCGGCGGCAGGCGTTGAAACTATTCGTCAACTACTACATGCAGTCAAAAATAAGAAAGATATAGATCTTAAAGTAGGACCTGAAATGGTTCCAGTAACATACGGCGATGCTCGTTATTTGCTACAGTACTTTAAAGCAAATAGACAAGGCGGCGATGCTACTGCTGAATTCTTTGGTGATGCTAATTGGATTGACAGCATGTTAACTAAACGTGAACACTCAATGAGTTCAGATAGATTAAAAGATATGGACAGCGAACGTTTTAAAGAAGATACAATTGACGAAGCTGAGTTTGAAATAACATATAAAGACCCACAGTTCACTGGTACTAAAACACACACAGTCAAAGCAGTAAATGCCAAAGGGGCAGAACAAAAGTTTCTAAGTTTTGGTAATCCACACAAAGTATTAGATGTTAAGAAAAAAGAAAAAGTAGACGAAGCTGACATGCCTTTACCAAAAGACTTTGTACCAGAACCTGTAGTAGCACAAACAATAAAAGATCTAGGACCTGGATTAGATCCAATGGCTAATGGCTTTTATGAATTAGCATACGGAAAACTACTTGCTAATTATCTAGCACAGAACACTCCAGAAATTAAGAAAAAGTTTAATGTGAACTGGAATTTAGCGTGGGCAAGTCAAATGAGAGAGCTGTACAGTAGAAAGTACGGTGGATACATGAAGACACCAGTAAAAGAAGATCCAACCCCTAAACGTAGAATAATGGACTTTGATAATCATTCTCGTTACTGGAGTGGTAATGGCGAGTATCAAGATGCTTATGGTGATTTATATGATCAGCTAGTTCCTAAACAAGGCAAAGCAGACACGGTTGAAGGTGAACTATTACGTGCTGTGGGTAGAATCATTTACAGACACGGCAATGACGGTGATAACTTTAGTAATAGTTCATATGAGTGGATTGAAAAACATGTAGGTAAGTTTGATCACTTAGACGACATGGCAGACAAAGTTGTACTGTATGTATTAAACAAAAAAGGTGATTATACACCAAATAACGTTGATTGGGTTATGGATATAGCAGACTACGGTCCAGGTGAACACGAAAAAGATTGGGAACAAGTAGGTTGTCAAAACTGTGGCGGCACAGGCGAAATAGAATACGAAAACGATGACGGCGAAGAAGAATACGAAGAGTGTGATAGCTGTGATGGCAATGGCTGGATTGAGCAAACAACTGAGTCTAAGAAAATTGACGAAATATTACCAGCACTAGCAGGCCTGGCTGGAAGAGCAGTTGCAGGTGGACTTGCAAGTAGTGCAATTAAGAAAAAAATGGAAGAAGACTATAAAGGTTGGAAGTACGGTGAAGACATAGAGCAATATGATGATGTTGCTAAAAAGTTTCATTACGCTGAAAAAGATGGCAAAAAAGTAGACATGGATTGGTCTCCATATGTAACTCCAAGTGAAGAACAATTTAAAACTTGGGTTGACTTAGGTATGCCAACACGCGAAGCTGTTAAAGGCATTGGTCCATTAAGTCCTGAAGATTTAGAACAATTAATGAAAACTAAACTAGGTACTCAAGCAAGACTAGCACAAGAAGGCAAGCCAACGGATATTGAACTAGATGTGTTGAAATACACAGATGAACAAGTTGCTAAGGCAATTGCTATAGCAAGAGGTAGTCAAGGCAATATGACCGGTGCTACTAAGCGTATTGAAGCAATGGCGGATGGTTTATCAAGTCATTCAGACGTAGCAAAAGTACTAAAAATTGCAAATGAAGCTAAAAAAGATGACATCACTGGCAAGATGGATGTTAAAACTAAAATGGCACTTAAAAAGCAACAAGCTAAATCAGCAGGAATTACTAAAGGTGATCCTGTGGCCGCATTAGCAATGGGCTTAGAAAAAGATGTTGATCGTTTAGATAAAGAAAATGATCAAGAACAAGCTGATATTGCTAGTCAAGAACTAGTTGACAGGTATCACAGTCAAGAACTAGACGACCTTAAAAAATCAATTATGAGTTTGCTCAAAAAATAACCAAATAATTTGACTCTCCTGACAATGATGCTATAATTACTAGTATTGTTAATAAGGAGAATCAAAGATGTCTACAGTTTTTTCATCAGAACAGCAAAAGAAGCTATCAAATCTTATCAATGAAGGCCTTGGTGTTATGACCGAAGTAGAAACTTTACAAGGCGGTCTTAAAGATACTGTTAAAGCAGTTGCAGAAGAACTACAAATCAAACCTAGTATCTTAAACAAAGCACTAAGAATAGCATATAAATCAGAATTTCAACAAGAACAACAAGATCACGAAACACTAGAAACAATACTGACGACGGTTGGCAAAACTCTTTAGTGACTAAATTGTGGGAAATGTGGGTAGAAAGCTATCACAAAGATCATATTGCTTTTTGGTGCGAACAAGTTAGTTTAGTTTTTACTGTAGTTGCCAGTCTATATTTGGCAATACACGCAGATGCTCCAAACATGAAGATAGTATATCCTGGATTTTTTATAGGATCGCTCAGTGCTATATACGCTTATTGGCGTAGAAGAATACCAACACCAATGATACTGACCACCTACTTTGCTGTGGTAAATATATTTGGATATGGAGTTGCCAGCTATTGGTGGTAACGGTTTCGCAGGCCTAACCTGCATGTTAACGGTAAATCAGCCATAAATGATAAAGGAAATGAATGAGTTACATAGATGCACTATTTGATCGCAATGGCGACAAGATACATATTGTAGAAAGAATCAACGGGGAACGTAAGTTCACAGAGTTTCCTGCCAGTTACGTATTTTACTACGAAGACCAAAAAGGCAAACACAAATCAATTTACGGAACACCAGTAAGTCGCTTCGCTACACGTTCGGCTAAAGAGTTCCATAGAGAAGTTAAAATACAAAGTGATAAGAAACTATTTGAATCAGATATTAATCCTGTATTCCGTTGTCTAGCAGATAACTATCAAGGTGTTGATGCACCTAAACTAAATGTTGCTTTCTTTGATATTGAGGTTGACTTTGATCCAGAGAAAGGATACAGTCGCCCAGATGATCCTTTTAATCCCATAACAGCTATTTCAGTCTACTTAGATTGGGCAGACAAGATGGTTACGTTGGCACTACCTCCAAAAGGTATGAGTTGGGAAGAAGCACAAAATACATGTGATAAATTTACTGACACATTCCTGTTTGAACGTGAACAAGATCTATTAGGCACATTCTTAGATCTATTAGAAGACGCTGATATACTATCAGGATGGAACAGTGAAGGATATGATATCCCGTACTGTATTAACAGAGTAACAAAAGTGTTATCAAAAGATGATACTAGACGCTTTTGTTTATGGAATCAACTACCTAAGAAACGTGAGTTTGAACGCTTTGGTGCCAGTAACATAACCTTTGATACCATAGGTCGTGTGCATATGGACTATATGCAACTGTATAGAAAATATACATATGAAGAAAGACATAGTTATTCATTAGATGCTATTGGTGAACACGAACTTCAAGAGCGTAAAACAAACTATGAAGGCACACTAGATCAGCTATACAACAATGACTTTGAAACATTTATTGAATACAACAGACAAGATACCCTACTGCTTAAAAAATTAGATGATAAGCTAAAGTTTATTGATTTAGCCAATGAACTAGCACACGCAAACACAGTGCTACTACAAACAACAATGGGTGCTGTAGCTGTTACAGAGAGTGCTATAATCAACGAAGCACATGAACGTGGGCTTGTGGTCCCAAACAGAAGAGAACGCTTAACAGGAGAGGATACACAGGCCGCAGGTGCCTATGTAGCGTTTCCTAAGAAAGGCTTACATGATTGGATAGGAAGTGTTGATATTAATTCACTGTACCCGTCAGCTATTCAGGCGTTGAATATGGGTAATGAAAGTATTGTTGGGCAACTACAACCTATAATGACTGATCGTTATATCAAAGAGAAGATGGCCAAAGGTAACTCATTTGCATCAGCTTGGGAAGGCTTGTTTGGTAGCTTAGAATATGAAGCTGTTATGAGTAAAGATGTCGGAACAGAAATAACTGTTGAATGGGCTAATGGTGCAGAAGATACATACTCAGCGGCTAATATATGGAAGATGATATTTGACAATAATAATCCCTGGATACTGAGTGCGAATGGTACTATCTTTACATACGAAACAGAAGCGGTTGTTCCGGGACTATTAAAACGTTGGTACAAAGAACGTAAAGAACTACAAGCTAAAATGAGAGAAGTTACAGATCCAAAAGAAAGAGCATTTTGGGATAAGCGACAACTAGTTAAGAAGATTAACTTGAACTCACTGTATGGTGCTATTCTTAATCCAGGTTGTAGATTCTTTGATAAACGTATTGGGCAATCAACTACGCTGACAGGTCGTGCTATTGCTAAACATATGGACGCACATATTAATAAAGATCTAACAGGCAAGTATGATCATACTGGAAAGACAATTATATACGGTGACACTGACTCATGTTACTTTAGTGCTTGGCCTGTGCTAAAAGATGATGTTGAAGCAGGCAAAATGGAATGGAATAAAGAAACAGCTATACAACTATATGATAGGCTGTCAGACAGTGTTAACGAAAGCTTTCCAAAGTTTATGGAAGAAGCTTTTCATGTTCCATCTAATATGGGTACTATTATACGTGGTGGTAGAGAGATTGTAGCCAGTAAAGGTCTGTTTATTACTAAAAAGCGTTATGCTGTTATGACATATGATGTTGAGGGTAGACGTTTTGATCTTGAAGGTAAGCCAGGTAAGATTAAAGCAATGGGCTTAGACTTAAAGCGTTCAGATACTCCTCCAATAATACAAAACTTTCTAAGTGATGTACTTGAACAAGTACTACAAGGTGCTGATCGTGCTGAGATTATTGAAAAGATTTTAAAATTCAAACATGAATTTAAAGAGCGTCCAGGCTGGGAAAAAGGTACACCTAAACGTGTTAACAACTTAACAAAGTATACTAAAGAAGAAAAACGTCTAGGTAAAGCTAACATGCCAGGACACGTTAGAGCAGGTATGAATTGGAATACTATGCGTAGAATGAATTCAGACAACTACAGTATCAACATTGTTGACGGTATGAAAATTATTGTATGTAAGTTAAAGTCAAATCCAATGGGATGGACATCAATAGGTTATCCAACAGACGAACAACATATACCTCAATGGTTTAAAGACTTACCATTTGATGACGCCGCAATGGAAGAAACAATTGTAGATCAAAAAGTAGATAACTTATTGTCAGTGTTAAATTGGGATCTATCTGGTGCTACACAAACAGCAAATACATTTAATAACTTATTTGAATTTTAATGAAACTCAGCGAACTAGTTGCGTATAAAACAGGATTAGAACATTACGATTTTATTCGTAGTAGTCGAGGTTTGATTAAAAAGATCAATGAAAGTCAGTCTGATATTGCTAGAAGTAATCATATCAATGATGACGCAATTAGATTTGGGCAAGACACATATTCTGAACAAATAGCCAATGATCTAGACAGTCTCGAACGTCAAATTGAAAATCTCAATGACAACTATGTCTACTATAAAAATCAAATTGATCAATTGATATTAGAACATGAAGTTGAATATATTAAACACGACGAAGAAAATATCTCTCAGACCTTAGGAGAAGGCATTAAGGATTTGACAGATAGGCAGTTAAGAATGTCAGCTAAACAAAAAAGAGAATTTATATCTAGAATAAATCTGTATGCTGAATGGCGATGGCCTGCTCTAATTATTCGCCCAGAGAATCAGGACATGGTAGAAGCCATGTGTGCGTTTGATCCTTTATACATATGTGATCTTTATGATGACTTAATTCAACCATATGTTAAGAAGTTTAACCAAGTATATCAGAATAGACTACGCCCTTATACCATAAAGCCATTTGCTCCAAAGCAGAAAAGTTTAGATGTACTTCCGCAAGGACAGTTTGGCTTCATAGTAGCATATAACTTATTTGAACATTATCCATTATCGATGGTTAAACAGATGTTACAAGAAATAGAAAAGTTATTGAAACCTGGTGGAACTTTATTGTTTACGTTTAATAACTGTGATTTATCCAGAAACATACGAACTATTGAAATGGGACTGCGTTGTTATACTCCATACAGATTGCTTAAACCTATATTAGACCAAATTGGTTTTCGTGTTGTTAAATTAGAAACTGAGGGAGATAATTGGTTGGAAATAAAAAAACCCGGAACTCTACGTACGGTACGAGGTGGCCAAACAATAGGTAAAGTTTGGGATTCTAAAGCTAAAAGATTAAAAGCAGAAGCAGACGCAAAAGCACGACAAGAAGCATCAGAAGAAGGGGTCAAGAAAGCTAAAGAACAACGAAGGCAGGAAGAAATACTTTTCAAAAAGCTACAAAAAACTTTAGGAGAACGTGTACCTTGGTCAGCAAGTAACAAAGGATACGCTAAAGGACAGCACGTTCGATTTAATGGTAAAAATTACGTAGCATTAGTTAACGTGTTGCCAAAACAAAAGTTTGAGCGTGCAGAATGGGAATTGGTAGAATAAAAATATCAAACAAGGTTGTATACGGTCTAAATATCATGTATACTAATAACAGTAATTTAATTTTAAACACAAGGAACGGAACATGAGAGATCATTTATTAGATTTAGTTGAACATACCTATGACCTAGGATGTATTGACTTGGTTAAGATTACAGGTGATGATAGTACTACTGTAATTGATGGCCTAGCTGAAGACAGGTCAGTGGTAGTGCAAGCATCATTTAAAAAGCCAGTATCAGAGTTTGTGGGTACTTTTGGTATGCCTAATCTAGCAAAACTTAAAGTGCTATTAGGACTGGAGCCATATAAACAAGACGCTGACATTTCAATCAAAAGTCAAGAACGTAATGGTAGTTTGGTACCTGTAGGCCTACACTTTCAAAACAATGCAGGTGACTTTAAGAATGATTACAGGTTTATGACTAGTGAAATTATTGAAGAAAAATTAAAAGTTGTTAAGTTTAAAGGTGTTGAATGGAACATTGAGTTTGAACCTACTATTGCTGGTGTACAGAGATTAAAGTATCAGGCATTAGCTAACGCTGAAGAACTAACATTTAACGCTATGAGTGATGGTAATGATCTTAAACTAGAGTTTGGTGATCATTCAACACACGCAGGTAGCTTTATATTCCAACCTGATGTTAATGGTAAACTATCTAGAACATGGTCATGGCCAGTAAAACAGTTTATCAGTATCTTAGATCTAACAGGTGATAAGACTGTACATATATCAGATCATGGTGCGGCACAGATTACAGTTGATAGTGGGTTAGCAGTTTACAAATATATCTTACCAGCTCAGAGCAAATAAATGACAGATAGAGTAGAACACGACGATTTAACAGCAAAGCAAAATGACTATGCTATATTCTTACCAGCATTAAGTAGTTTTTATGGTACGTTTATAGGTAAACAAAGAGTGGCCAACGACTATGTTGATCCTGCTCGTATGCCTGCAAAGTTACCTGATATGGAAAACTTTAATTGGTTTAATACTACCAAAGGTGTGTTTACTTACAAGTGGTCGTTATACTCAGCAGGTCACGCCAACTTAGATACCACAGTAGATGCACCCAAAGAAGGCATGGTTAGAGATAGAGATCCAAATAGCTGGTTACTAGGTGACAGTGGTGGCTTTCAAATTGGTAAAGGTGTATGGGAAGGTGACTGGAAGAATCCTAACTGTCCTAAAGCTAAAAAGAAACGTGAGCAAGTACTAGCGTGGATGGACACTTACATGGACTATGGTATGATATTAGATATACCTGCCTGGGTATGTCGTTCACCAGAAGGACGTAAAGCTACAAACATTAATAGCTACGAAGAAGCAGTGCAAGGTACTTACATTAACAATGATTATTTTATTAATAATCGCACAGGTGCATGTAAGTTCTTAAACGTACTACAAGGTGAGAATCATACAGAAGCTGAAGATTGGTATCAACGCATGAAGAAGTATTGTGATCCTGTTCAATATCCAACTAATCACTTTAATGGGTGGTCAATGGGTGGACAAAACATGTGTGATATACATTTAATTTTACATAGACTAGTTACTATCATTCACGATGGTTTACTTGAAGAAGGTGTTCAAGATTGGATGCACTTCTTAGGTACATCAAAACTAGAGTGGGCTACCTTATTAACTGACATACAGCGTAGTATTAGAAAGCATCATAATCCTAAATTTACAATATCATTTGATTGTGCATCACCGTTCCTTGCTACAGCAAATGGTCAAATATACACTGATGTTGAAACACCAGACAGAGGTAAGTGGACTTATAGAATGCAACCTACTGCTGATAACAAGAAGTATTCAACAGACACAAGGCAGTTCAGTCAGGGTGTACTAGCAGATGGTTATCATACTACATTTAAAGATTCACCAATAAGTCGTAACTTAGAGATGAAAGATATTTGTATATACAAGCCAGGTGACCTAAATAAGAATGGTAAAGAAGGTAAAACATCATGGGATAGTTTTAGTTACGCAATTATGATGGGGCACAATGTTTGGCAACATCTTAATGCAGTGCAAGAAGCTAACAGACAGTATGATGCAGGGCACTATCCTAAAATGTTGATACAAGAAACATTTGATACTGTCTCATTTAGAGATGTATGTGAAGCTATATTTTCAGCTGATACTAAAGAAGAGTCAATGGCTATCATCGAATACTACAATAAGTTTTGGATGTCAATCATTGGCACTAGAGGAGCAACAGGTAAGAAGACTGTTAACGCAGGCACTATGTTTAATAATTTATTTGATGTGCCAGAAGAAGAAGTAGCAGATGAAACACTAGATGAAGAAAAACTAAACAAACTTGAAATGGAGGAGTTATGAGTCAAATTGATCATTTACAAGCATTAAAAGACAAACATCAAGATTTGGACAAACAGTGTAGTTTAGGATACAGTAACTATCTAAACGATATTGAGTTAAACAGAATGAAGATGGAAAAAGCACACGTAAAAGCACAAATACAAAAGTTAGAGCAAGAGCTTGACATTAAATCAGAGAGCTAGTATAATAACACAATGAAAAGAGATTACGCAACAGGCATAGCAGAAAAAGTAACATACTTTATAGGTGATGAAGTAGAGCATACACCTGCATGGGGATTACGCACACTGTTTGTTGTTGGAGTTATGGCTTCGGAGGAAATCACCGATATCGCCACAAAACATGAATGCGATCATGTGTACTTCGGAGCCAACCAATCATTTGATGGTAATGACATTGGAGATTGGGTAAGACAGATTGAGCATGTATTACGTTTAGGATATAAAGCAACACTGGATCTTGATATTAAACACGTTGAAAAATCTAATAAATGGTTAACACAACTCAATGAGTTTGAAAATTTTATTACACAGTTATCAGTTAAGATTCCTAATATAGAAACATACAACGACAATACCACTGTTAAGATAGATGACATAGACTTTGACGCAACCAATGAAGGTGTGTGGTGTCACTCATTAGACAAATTAAAAAGTTACGATCGAATGACTATATGGTCAGAATATGGAGAAGATGAGATTATACAATGATGGATCAAAGAGAACAAGCATTGTTTGAACAGCATGATCACATAAAAGATCGTGCTAACCGTATGATTTGGGTAAGTTTTCAAAGGGAAGGCATACACTGCTATCCCGCCGCTTCTACGGATCCTAAGCTAAATACTAGTGATGAATACGATGTGAGCTTTTTAGCTCACCCTCATAGACATATGTTTCACTTTAGGGTATCAATAGAAGTGTTTCATAATGATAGAGATATCGAGTTCATTCAATTCAAGCGATGGCTGAATAGTTTATATGAAAAAACCACACTCGAATTGGATTATAAAAGTTGTGAAATGATCGCAGATGATTTATATGATCAGATAGCAATGAGATATCCAGAGAGAAAAGTAATCATTGACGTATCAGAAGATAACGAAAATGGTTGTGTTATTGAATATAATCAGAAAGAGCCAGCACAGTGGGTTGCTTTATAATGTTTAATACTGGAATCAAATGGCTTTTATCAAGATTAATCCACGAAAACTTACCGCAAATCAAATTTTTGACCAGCTTGAAGAACTGGAAGAATTTTGTCAAGAACAAGGTTTCCGCTATAACCCCTCTGATGCTTGGAATGTACGTAGTTTTGTTTGGCAACAATATAACAAAAAGCAACAAGGAAAAAATTACCGTAACAACTGGCTTGACCAGATCAGTCGTCTAAGTGGGAGACGACAATACATCTGATTGGCTAGACGAAGAAGACTTAGACTACGGTGCTTGGCTAGATCAAGATAACCGCACACCCAACGAAATACTCAAAGATCATATCAACTCACTAGTACAGGATTCTCGTAATTCTGCAGAGCAAGGTGCTCACTACAAAAAACAAATTTACCAAATTAAGTGTTGGATAGATGATATCTATGCTATACTACCTACATATAAAGAAGAAAGTGAATGGGAAAAAGAACGAGTATTTGATAAACTAAAAGGCGACGAGGATGGCGAGTAAGAACGATATAACTGGTGACGAAATAAAGAGTAAGTTAAGCTCTTCAAAATACGAAGACGGTTGGGATCGCATCTTTGGTAACAAAGAACCTGACATAAAAGATAAAATCAAAGATCGTATTGACCACTTAGAAAAGTGTCTGATAGGACAAGCACACATTGATAGGCCTGAGTATGTTCAAGATGTTATTGAAAGTATCAGTAAGTTTGATTCGGAACTTTCAGAAGAAGATGAAGATTATTTACTGTCTGCCAAATTTGCACTTACAGAAAAATTAAAATGGTCTAAAGACAAACATACAGTTGAAGTTCACGAAGACGATGGATACTCAGACTAATGGCTAACATATTCCTAGTAGATCTAGAAGCAGTTGAATCCAGATACACTGGACAATGGAAAACTCACGTACCTAAACTATTAAAGGACAATGGACACAATGTTACAATTATTGAAGGACCTAGTGATATTCCCAATGCCACTACTCCTGGCGCTTTTCTTAACTTTGGTGGTACTAACATATACAAGGCTAGACAAGTTGAGGAACTCAGTCGCTTGTTCACTGGCGGTAAAATACACAGTGGGGATCACGTTATCTTTACTGACGCTTGGCATCCTGGTATCATTAACCTAAAGTATATGAGTGAGTTACTTGGAATAAAAGTAACTATACATGCACTATGGCACGCTGGATCATATGACCCACAAGACTTCTTAGGTAGACTGATAGGTGATGCTAATTGGGTAAGACATACTGAATGTGCTTTCTTTGAATCAATTGATCATAACTACTTTGCAACAGACTTTCATATTGATATGTTCTGTGAGAACTTGTTAGGTATGGATCTTGCTAAAGAAAGAGACGGGCAACTAGCTATATGGAAGTATCGTAAAAAGATTGTGCGTACAGGTTGGCCTATGGAGTATATGAACGACACACTTACTCTATATAAGAATATGGAAAAGAAAGATATTATATTATTTCCACACCGTATAGCACCGGAGAAACAGTTAGATATATTTAAAGATCTAGCAACAGTTATGCCTGAGTATGAATGGATAGTATGCCAGGACAAGCAATTAACTAAAAATGAATATCATAACTTACTAGGCGAAAGTAAAATGGTGTTTAGTGCAAATTTACAAGAAACACTAGGCATTAGTTGGTACGAAGGAGCAGTAGTAGATAGTATACCAATGGTTCCAGATAGACTAAGTTATTCAGAAATGGCGTTAGATGACTTTAAATATCCAAGCGAATGGACTGAGAGTTGGGAATCATATCTAAAACATAAAGATCAAATTATACTACGTATTAAACTTTATATGACAAACTATGAAAGTTACTTACCAACTGTACATCAACAAACTACAAAACTCAAAAATGAATTCTTTTCAGCAACTGGTATTTTAGACAACATTGAATAATAATTCACCATATCTGTTGACTTGGTCTAAATACAATTATATAATAACATTAACAAGCGACATCCTCGTCGTTAACTCGGAGAAAAAAACATGTCAGTAGAAAGCAAGATAGATTGGGAAGAACTTGACGAACAAAGAAGCCCAGTCAGTAAAGATATTAAAGATAGAATTAAAAAAGCAGGTGACAGATATTGGGCAGGTGACAATATTTCAAAACACATTCATTACGGTGAGAAAGACTTACTGATAGATGAACTAGCAAACAAGTTTGAAGGTGTACTTGATTCATTAGTAATTGATAGATACAATGATCCAAACTCAAAGGGTACAGCAAAGCGACTAGCTAAAATGTACATCAATGAAATAATGGCAGGTAGATATGAGCCAGCACCAGATGCTACAGCATTTCCAAATGATGGAGAAGACGCATACACAGGTATGTTGGTAGTTAGAAGTGAACTTAGATCAATGTGTTCACATCATCATCAACCAGTAGCAGGTGTAGCATACATTGGTATTATTCCTAATGGTAAAGTTATTGGCTTATCAAAGTATACTAGGATTGCACAATGGTGTGCTAGAAGAGGTACACTACAAGAAGAACTTGCTAATGACATTGCTAAAGAAATTGGTAAAGCAACAGGCAGTGCTCACATTGGTATCTATGTACAAGCAACACACGGATGTTGTGAAAACAGAGGTATTATGGCACACTCAAGTCTAACACAAACAACTGTGTTAAAAGGTGCTTTCAAAGATGATCCAGGTACTAAGAAAGAGTTTATGGACAACATCAAACTACAACAAGAATTTGCTCCTAGATAGGTTGACCATAAAATCCACTTTTGTTATAATTTAGTTGTAAAAAAATAATATTAGGGAAAACAATGAATAATACCTTGTCAAAAATCTTATTAGTTTTAGCATTGTTCATCGCAACATTGGTGACAACAGTTAATGCCAATGCGGCACCAAGTAATTGGACAGTATTAGATACTTGGTCAACTGTAGACATTAACGCTATTGAAAAGAGAACAGTATATAGTAATAAAACAATTCCTAAAACAGTTACTACTACCAACAGTGCTGGTAACACTGTTATCACTACTTATAATAGTGTCTTTACTGTTAAAACTGATAGCTGGGTAGAACAAACCACAACGATCGTATATGAACGAGCAACAGCGTACGGCCGTGAAAGAGTTTTTAGAGGTAAGCCTTCTAATATACAAGTTCCAAAAAGTTCAAGCATAGAATATTGGGCAAGAGATGTATTAGTCAATACTGAAGTAATAGTCACTGGTCCTTCAGAAGAAGAACTTGAAGCACAAAGATTAGCCGCATTAGCAGAGGAAGAAGCTAGACTAGCAGAAATCGCAAGACTAGAAGCAGAGGAAGAGGCTAGACTACTAGCCATTGCTGAGGAAGAGGCACGTCTTGAAGAACTTGCACGTGTAGCCGAAGAAGAAAGGTTAGCTGAAGAAGCCAGACTAGCCGAAGAAGCTCGTTTACTAGCCATAGCAGAAGAAGAGGCTAGGTTAGCCGAGGTAGCTAGATTAGAAGCATTAGCAGAAGAAGAAAGACTTGCAGAAGAAGCCAGGTTATTAGCTATTGCAGAAGAAGAAGCTAGAGTGGCAGAAGAAGAAAGATTGGCCGCATTGGCAGAGGAAGAAAGATTAGCTGAAGAGGCTAGACTATTAGCTATAGCAGAGGAAGAGGCTGAGGCATTACGTTTAGCAGAAGAACTAGCACTAGCTGAAGCTGAATCATCAGCTACACTAGACTTTGGTGAAAACACAGCCTATCTAGGTACTCCAACAGAAATGCCTAGTTCAGATCCAACATACTATCAAGGACTTGATAACTTTAAAGACTTTAACTCAGCTGTAGGACAAGACTGGGCGTTATCAAGAGGGTGGACTGGTAAAGGATCCACTATTGGTATATTAGATAGTGGCGTTGACATTGATCACCCTGAACTAGTAGGTAAAGTTAAGTATCAATGGGAACCGGGATATGATAACGGCATCGAAGACTCAGTAGGACACGGTAGTCATGTAGCATCAATTGCCGCTGGTAACATGGGCGGAGATGTTATGGGTATAGCACCTGACGCCAATCTAGCTATTGTTAAAATTACTGATTCATGGTCAGCTTCAATGAGCTTTGCTAAACAAGGTATTACATATCTTAAGAATAATACAGACGCAGTAGTAGCCAACTTATCAGCAAATACAAACTATCATTCATCCTACACAAGTTCAATTACTAATCGAGGTAATGGTGTGTTTACTAGTAACCATGAACACTATGGCGGAACTAACTATTATAATATGGAAACTCCAGAGTCTTGGGGTAGTGCTATGTCAGGTAGTGAAATAGTATTAACTATATCAGCAGGTAATCAATCAAACGATTATGTACAGAATCCTGCGACATTTGCAGTAGCAACAGATAGTTCAGGTAACTTGGTTATGGACGGTCGTGCAATAGTTGTTGGTGCATGGAATACTTCTACTAACACTATTGATGGTGCAAAGTCAGGACATATTTGTAAAAACTATAGTGGCAGTGAATGTTTAGACACTTATAGAACTTCAGACTTTTATATATTAGCACCAGGTAATAATATAACAGGTGCATACAAAGATGGTACTTATAAAGCATTGAGTGGTACATCACAAGCGGCTCCTGTAGTTGCTGGTGCAGTAGCAGTTATACATCAAATGTGGCCATACATGAAAGGTGAAAACATTGTTCAAGTGTTATTAGACACTGCTGACAAAACTATAGTAGGTTACAATGTTAACACACACGGTCAAGGCTTGTTAGATCTTAAGAGAGCTACTGAACCAATTGGTAGTTTAGGTATATCAATGACAGGTAGAACAGGATCCACTACACCACTATCGGGTGGTATTGCAGTAGCAGGTATTAGTGATATAACAGAACTGTCAAGTGTTAAAGTAGTTGATGAAATAGGTCGTGACTACACAGTTGATTTGAGTTCATCAACACTAGATCTTAAGGAAGGTAGCTCAAATTTAATTCCTGTATATCAATTAGATCACTCAGTGGGTAGTTCATGGTCAAGTAAGTTTGTAGGAGGAGAAGGTGCAAACTATAAAGGTTGGTATCTTAATGCTTATCAACAAGACTTAGGTGATGATACATTTGATGCAATATCAGTTGGGTTTGACAGTTCAGCTCTGGCAATAAGAGATCAGTACACTGGAAAAATTATGAATCCAAGTAACTGGACAGAAAGATTTACTTACACAAAAAGTTACGGATCACCTTTTATGAGCTTCAGTGGTATGTGGGGGCAAGTTAATTCAACAGACACATTTGAGTATTCAACAATGTATAAGCCAAACAATTGGTATGCACAACTAGGTATTATGTATTCTATAACAGACTTTGATAGCGGACTAGTTGAAGATGTTGATAATATTACTTCGATGTATGGTGTTGCTGGTTGGGCTAACGATAACTTAAACTTATATGTAGGTGTTAAGCCTACTGTGATAGATGGTGAGTTAGATTTAAGAATACCAACATCAGTTAGTAGCACAGGTGTTATGTCATATACTAATGCTAAAGCAGACATGACAGGTGAGCCTGTTAGTTATGTAGGTGCTCAGTATAACTTAACCAACTCAGAAGATAAATTTGGTAATGTACACAATTTAAGACTTAATGGTGCTGTTGATCAAGAAGGTGACGCATTAGTTGGTGCATTTTACGAGTTTACTTTTTAATGATATTTGATAAAGTAAAACAACTTAAAGACCAAGGGTTAAGAATAGGAATAACATTCTCAACCTTTGACCTATTACACGCTGGGCATGTTGCTATGTTAAGCGAATGTAAAAATCACTGTGATTACTTGATAGCAGGATTGCAAACAGATCCTACACTAGACAGAGCAAACAAAAACAGTCCTATACAGTCAATAGTAGAAAGACAGATACAGTTAGGATGTAATCGCTTTGTTGATGAAATTGTGGTATACCAAACAGAAAAAGATTTAGAAGATATCTTGCTTTCTATGCCAATAGATGTTAGAATATTAGGAGTAGAGTATAAAGATAAAGACTTTACTGGTAAAGATATTTGTATTAAAAGGGGAATTGAATTAGTATACAATGGCCGCGATCATTCATTTAGTTCAAGTTCATTACGTAAACGAGTGGCAGAAGCGGAGAAAAAATAATGGCATATGATGCAAAAGCAGTAAAGATATCAACGGAATTAAAAGTAATGGCGGCAAGTTTTCCTACTAAAGCACAAGGTCGAGCTTTTATTAAAAGATTTGTTGCAATTAAAGAAGGTGAATATAATAATTATCAAGCAAAGAAAAATCGTGGTAAATAGAGTACTCAAAGACGCCTTAAGACAGTCATCCGTCTCAAAATATTCTGCCTGTCATCAAACTTACTCACAGGAGACAAGAGATGGCAACATACTACTCAACTAAAACATACGGTCACAACATTGGCCTTTCAGCCTGCTTTAGACAACCTAACGCAGATCATTCACATTGTCACTTACTACATGGTTACAGCTTACAGTTTAAATTTACATTTGGTTGTAAAGAACTTGACGAGAAAAACTGGGCAGTGGACTTTGGCGGACTTAAAGAAGTTAAGAAGTGGTTAGAAGATCACTTTGATCATAAGACAGCTATTGATAAGAACGATCCATTCTTAGAAAAGTTTCAAGAACTTGAACTGTTTGATTTAGCAGAGATTGTAGTAATGGATGGTGTCGGAGCAGAGAAGTTTGCCGAACACGCATTTAACTTTGCCGACGAACTTATTAGAGAACAAACAGGCGATCGTTGTTGGGTACATTCAGTAGAGTGTAGCGAACACGGTGCTAACTCAGCGATATATCAAGCACACGACGTACAACGTGTATATCATAATAGAGAGGCAATAGATGAGTAAGAAAGCGTTTTATACATGGCAACAAGTTGAAGAAATGACACAGGATATTATTAGACAACTTCACGTAGACCAACAAAGTTTTGATTGTGTAGTTGGGCTCACAAGGGGAGGTTTAACGCCCGCTGTGCTGGTTTCACAGTACTTAGATATACCAATGCACGCCGTAAAAGTAAGCTTACGTGACCATGTAGGTGAAGATAATCTTACTGCACTTAAAGAAGATATTGGTCTTACTAAAGGTAAGCGTGTGTTAGTTATAGATGATATCAATGATACTGGTGCTACACTATCAGCAATCAAAGATGTATGGGGAACAGAAGCTGTAACTTATGCTGTATTGATTAACAATGAAGCAAGTACAGAAGATGTTGACTACTCAAGTATAGATATTAATAAACTTGAAGAAAATGTTTGGCAAGTGTTTCCTTGGGAGGACTGGTGGCAGTAGACCAAAAAGCTTTAGCTGAACTTTGTAATAGGATGATAACTCCCACCAAACGTATCAGCGTTTTGATTCCTACGAGAAAACGACCTAAGATGATGTTTGATGCTCTTAAAAGCTTATGGAAGACTGTGAGCAAAGAAGGAAGTGTTGAGTATCTCATAGCACTAGACGATGACGACCAGGAGAGCATAGACTACTTCAAAAAGACAATCATACCCTACATGGACAAGAAAAAGATAGACTATGGTGTCTATGTCGTTCCAAGATGGGGATATGAGAGACTAAATGAATATCTAAACTATTTGGCTTCAAAGGCCAGTGGTGCTTGGTACCTGTTCTTTAATGATGACGCTAGGATGAAATCCAAAGATTGGGATAAAACTATATGCAAACATACGGGTAAATTCCGCATACTACGAGTCAAAGACAACATGGAACACCCATACGCAATATTTCCAATTATACCGCATGAGTTCTATGTGTTGACCGGAACTATCAGTCCACAGCAAATGACTGATGCTTGGGTAAGTCAAGTTGCGTATCTTTGTGACATTATGGAAAACGAATATGATATTGAAATATTTCACGACAGGCATGATATCACCGGTAATCCAGAAACCAACGATGAAACATTTAAAAATAGGCCACAACTAGAAGGCAATCCTGAAAATCCAATGGACCTAAATAGCCCGCAAATGATTCAAAGACGCTACACTGACTGTGCTAAGATCATGTGGCATCTTAAACTAAAGGGAGATTACAACACTCATTTTGAGAAGTTATTATCAGGTAAAGGCCCAATCTGGGACAAGCTAGAAGCAAATGATCCACACAAAGTAACTGCAAGAACATGACACAATCAGAAAACAGCTTAACGAGTAAGATCAAAAACTATTGGGACCATCAGCCCTGTGGCATTAAAAAAGGTAATGGAGAGATTGGCACACTGGAATATTTTGAATCCGGTAGTCGTACACGCTATGAAGTAGAACCTCATGTCATGGACTTTGCTGGATTTCATGAATGGCGAGGCAAGCGTGTATTAGAGATAGGTTGCGGTATGGGGTGGGATGCAGTACAGTTTGCCAAACATGGTGCTGACTATACAGGCATAGACATAAGCAAAACTTCAATAGAATTGGCCAAGAAGCAGTTCGAAGTCTATGGCCTACACGGTGACCTCAGGGTTATAAACATGGCTGATCCGGAAGAAATTAAACAGCTTGAGGGCGATTATGATCTAGTGTACAGCCTGGGAGTGATACATCACTTTCCCAACATAGAACAGATCATCAGAAATATACATGGGTTAGCGGCACCGGGCGGTGAGTTCCGCTTCATGGTCTATGCCAAGAATTCATGGAAGTATGCTATGATCAGAAAAGGGTTAGATCAGTTTGAGGCACAGGCAGATTGCCCATTTGCACAGGCATACACATCAACAGAACTGTATGACCTTTTGGAAAACAGTTTTGAAATATTAAGGTTGCGTCAAGCACACTGTTTCATGTATAATATAGATATGTATAAGCAAGGTAAACTTGAATTAGAACCTTGGTTTGAAGCTATGCCAGAACTCATGCGTGATGCAGTTAAAGAGTATCTAGGATGGCACTTACTAATTAAAGCAAGGAAAATATAATGAGTACAGGTCTAATAGTTTTTGGTTTATGGATAATATTTTGTGCAGTATTAGTAGTTGTTATTCTCTGGGTAGTTGACCATATAGTTGAGGTCGATGATGAAGAATGCCCTTTAGGAAAAGACTGTAACTTTGAAAAGAAAGTTGAAGAAAATAAAGACGACTATGAACACACTAAAGAATATTATGATCGAGATAGGAATAGATAATTGAAAAAACTTAAAGTAGCAGAAATATTTTATAGTTTACAAGGTGAAGGTAAATGGGCAGGTGTGCCTAGTGTATTCTTAAGAACTTTTGGTTGTAACTTTCAATGTAGAGGATTTGGTTTACCTAAAGGTGAATCTACTACAGTTCCTGAGGAAATAGCTGAAAAGGTAGATCAGTTTAAGATATATGAGGAACTGCCTTTAGCGGCAACAGGTTGTGATAGTTATGCGTCATGGCATCCAAAGTTTAAGCACTTATCTCCAGTATTAGAAACAACGGCTGTCAATCAACGAATGGAAGAACTTATTCCAGGAGGTCGTTGGGATAATGATTCACAGCAAGATGTACACTTAGTAATTACAGGTGGTGAACCGTTATTGGGTTGGCAACGTAGCTATCCAGAACTGCTTGAACAAGCTATGGAAAAAGGATTACACAACATAACATTTGAAACTAACGGTACACAAGAGATAGCACCAGAGTTTGAACAATGGGTTTACAATGTATGGCATGGTCTGAGACTATGGGATCAACTAACATTCTCAGTGAGTGCTAAACTGCCATGTTCAGGTGAGAAGTGGGAAGAAGCAATTAAACCTGACATTGTTGTTAACTATGAAAAACTAGGTTATACATATCTTAAGTTTGTAGTGTCAACTGAAGATGACGTTGAAGATGTTGATCGAGCAGTAAAAGAATACAGAGATGCAGGATTTAGAGGACCAGTATACTTAATGCCTATAGGTGGATTACCAGAAGACTATCATCTTAATACTGAACAAGTAGCAGAATTATCAATGAAAAAAGCATATAGGTATTCACCTAGACTACAAGTAGACATTTGGCGTAATGCCTGGGGAACATAATTGGACAAGTATATATTTACAAGTGAATCAGTATCAGACGGACATCCAGATAAAGTAGCAGATCAAATATCCGATGCCTTAGTAGATGCTGGGTTAACAGAAGGTGATCGCACAACAAGAGTAGCGATTGAAACATTAGTAGCAACAAATCACGTAACACTAGCTGGTGAAGTTAAAAACTTTAATGTCGTTGATGTTAATCAAATAGTTAGAGATACTGTTAAGAAGATTGGATACGAACAAGAAGGATTCCATTGGGATACACTAGAAATAGACAATCATATACATAGCCAATCAGCTGACATTGCCTTAGGTACAGACGATTTTGGGGCAGGTGATCAAGGTATTATGTTTGGATATGCTAATAGAGACAACGAAGCATACTTGCCTGCACCTATATATTACAGTCACCAGATACTTAAACAACTAAAACAAGCAAGACAAAACAATGATATATTGTTGCCAGATGCTAAAAGTCAAGTCAGTGTTGAATATAGAGGTGATCAAATACAGCGTATCGACCAAGTGGTAATAAGCACTCAACACACTGAAGGCGATTGTGATCAAGCTAGAAAAGAAACAAAACTGATTGCACAATCAGTGTTAGGGCATCTGGTAGATGATGATACTGTATGGCATCTCAATCCTACTGGTAACTTTGTAGTAGGTGGTCCAGATGGAGATTCAGGACTAACAGGTAGAAAAATTATCGTAGATACTTATGGTGGATGGGCTCCACATGGTGGTGGTGCATTTAGTGGCAAGGATCCAACTAAAGTAGATCGTTCAGCGGCCTATATGGCCCGTTGGCTAGCAAAAAATGTAGTAGCTAGTGAAATGGCTGACTGGTGTCAAATACAGTTAAGTTATGCCATTGGTGTTAAAGAACCTACATCAATATATGTAGAATCAAATGGGCATAATCGTTCTATAGAAAAGTTTATTAGATCTAATATTGATTTAACACCGTTAGGAATCATTGACAGATTTGATTTATTCAACTATAATAACTATAGTGAGAACTGTGTTTACGGACACTTTGGTAATAAAAACGTACCCTGGGAGAAAATAGGATGGGAATAACAGATAAACTTAAAAGCATGTTAGGCCAGAAAGAACAGCCTAAGAAAGGTAAAAAGAAATTATCAGCTAAAGAATTAGCAGATAAAAATAAAGAACCATACATTAATATAGTAAGTATGGATGTTGATCCAGAAAATTTAAATGACGGAGCATTTGAACTTGATTGGAATGATATTTTTATTGCTAGATTAATAAAGGCAGGGTATCAAGGAAAAACTGATCAAGCTCTAGTAGATCAATGGTTTCAAAATATCTGTCGAAACGTAGTAATGGAAACATATGAGCAGGAACAAGCAATGAATCCTGGGATGAAAACTAACAAGCGTGACTTAGGTGACGGTAAATCGGAGATATCATAATGGACTTATCATTTATTACAGCAGATTTCTTAAACAATATATCATGGTGGGACGGTATCATTTATATCATAATGGCACTTGTGGTATACGCACTCATTAGATGGATTAACAAAAAGATATGAAACTAGAAGACACACCTTGGTTCAAATCAACACCAGTAATGGACCATCCATTATTTTTAGTATTTGAAGACAAGTATCCTGTAACTAAAGGACACTTGCTATTTGTTCCTAAACAAGACGACCCAATGCACAGAAAAGCCTGCTTTGAAGAAGCATATGATTGGGGATTAGATCTATATCAAAAAGGTTATTGCACTGGTTTTAATATAGGTCAAAACGTAGGCGAGTCAGCAGGACAAACAGTAATGTATCCTCATGTACATATGATTCCACGCACAGACGGCGATTGTGCAGATCCTAGAGGCGGTGTACGTGGTGTTATTGCAGAAAAACAGAAGTATTGACTTTGAACACGATATACTGTATAATACTATTATGAAAAGAGATTACGCAACAGGTAGTGCAACAGACG
>ERZ651776.1829-NODE-1829-length-24595-cov-3.828738_pt1 | contig 24595 bp, 17 predicted proteins | sample MGYA00514761_ERZ651776 | MGnify/ENA metagenome assembly ERZ651776 | reverse complement strand
GGGAGGATCCACTGTGGACGTCTACGTCGACGGCACGATTATTAGTTCTGAAACAAACAATGAATTGGCTACAGATGCGGATTTTGATGGATTTCCTGAAGAACTCGGTACGAGCACTTTCTCGTTCGCTGCAAACGAAGGTTCCGTAATCGATGTCCTATTCACGGATACGAACGGATCCGGATGGCCGTCGTATGAGGTCGTGGATGAAAACGGCAATGTGCTGTTTGAAACGGAAGACGACATGAACTTTGGAGCGGGAAGCGTATTTGGTTTGAAGCCTTGCGACACGGACTTTTCATGTGGATACGTGGAAATCCTTTTCGTCGATGAATCCCAAGAAGGATGGTTTGGCGGAGCTCTTGAAGTCTTCTCGTACGAATTTGGCAGCTACGCCACCATCGATTTCAATCCTTTCGGCACCTACTCCCCGAGCTGGTCAAGCTTCTGGCAAGGCAAAGCTTTTGTGCCTGTAAACACAGGTGAGATTGGTTTTGCTGTCTCGGAGCCATTGGTCTCGCCCGAAGCATGCGGCTATCTTGCATTTGGGCCAAGCGGTGAATTGCTCGTGGATCAGTCTTCTGAATTCATTGCGCCACAGAGCGTGGAAGGCATCGCTGCTTGCGATGAAGGTGACGATGCGCAATGCAATGCAACGTTCGATGTGGCTCAAGCCACCACCCCCAATGGCACTCCCATTGCCGGCGCTGTGAACATCACGATTTACGACTACAATATCAATGCAAGCTATGCTTGGGATTTCGGAGACGAAGGAACCAGCGACGAGCCGTTCACGTCTTGGCAGTACATCTCAGACGGTCCTTACAACCTTTGTTTGACCGTAACGGATGATGCAGCTGGATGCTCAGACACCTACTGCGAATCAATCTCAGTAGATTCATTGGGCTTGCTGGATGGGTTTGTCGAAGGCTTTATCATCAACGTAATCGATGGTGGTGAGAGCGGGTCGGTCAACAGCGTGAATGAAGCAAATAGGGTGTTCACGGATGCCATTGTTTACCCCAACCCAACCACGGACTACTTTGTGGTTTCTGGACTCGAAGCAAATACCGTTTGGACGGGACGATTGGTTGATATTTCAGGAAGCCTTGTGCGCGATTTAAATGGCACAGGTTCAACCCGAGTTGAGCTGGCCGGCATCCAACGAGGCCTGTACTTCTTGCAATTGACGTCAAATGCAACAGCCTCAACAACCTTGCGCATAGTCATTCAATGATTGCCGCAATTCTGCTGAAGAAAAGCCCGCCTTGTGCGGGCTTTTTTTTTGATTGAAAATCCCAAGTGAGCCATGCAACCCTCAAGGCTTGAGTCATGTTTTTGCCATTGTATGACTATAGTGAGAGCGTACCTTCGGCTGAAGAAAGTGAGTAAATTGGTAAAACGTGTAAGGATGAAGGGAGGCACTGGTTTAGCTGCAGGCACTGTTCTTTGGTTGGCGTTTAACGCTGTAGCAATCAACATTGCAGCCGCTGTGCCGCCGGCGATGGACAGTTTGATGACCGTGTGGTCGGACGAGACGCAGCCCAGCGATGAGCGATTTTCGGCTTTTGACAAGTTGTATCGGCAATTCTACCAGCAGTATCCCGATTCCTTGCTTCCTCAGCTGGAAAAGCTCCGCGCGGAAGCTCAAGCATTGAACCGACCACTCATCCTGTTTGAAGCATTCAACCGAAAAGGCAACTTGCTGAATTACCAAGGGAAGAATGAAGAGGCATTGTTGGCTTATGATCAAGCTGGTGCAGTGGCCGCCTCGTTAGGGGATTCGCTGCGCATGGGCTCGACCATGGCAAATCGAGGAAATGTATATGCCGCACTCAGCGATTACTTAAAGGCTACCCAGCAATACACCGCTGCGTTGCGCCTTTATGAATCCGCAGGATATGTCCGCGGGCAACGAAACGTACGGATGGCGCTCGCGAACGTATTTGTTTTGATTGACAACTATGAACTGGGAAAAACGTACTACGAGGATGTTTTTGTAGAGATGGGGGACGACGGAAGCGACCGGTTCAGTGGAATACTCCAAATGAATATGGGATGGTGTGAGTACAAGCTTGGCAACATGAATCGCGCCGAACAATTGTACCTCAAAGCGCTTGAGCTGCTGGCAAAAGCCGACGCAAGATTTCACCTCGCATCATGCTATGACAACTTAGCTGTATTGTGCTCGGACTTGGGCAGAGTTGCAGAGGCCAAGAAATTGATAGAGCAGGGGTTGGCAATGCACAAGGAGCTGGGTGCGACACTTGAAGTGCTTAAAGACCAATTGAAATTGGCTGAAATTCAAATGATCACGGATACAGAGGGAGCGCTTCGAAGTGCAGGAGCCATCCAAGTGAAACTTCTGGAGTTAGGGGGAAACCAAACGCGATCTTTACGAACTGCTTTACCGTGGGAACAAGAAGCTTGGTCGAGTGGATGTTGCGCTGGATATGCATGAGCGTTACTTGGTCTTTTCTGACAGCGTTCAGGAGCTCAAGAATCACCACTTGGTCTTGCGCACAGCTTACGAAAAGGAGATGGAGCATGAGATGCTTGCCTTGGAGATGAAAGGACGCGAGGAAAAGAGCGAAATGCGCATTCAGCAGCTGCAGACGCTGCTCTGGCTGATCCTGGTTTTTATGTCGGTGGTTGCTGCACTTGTCGCTTACATTTTCCAGAATCAAAAGAAACATCTTCAGCGCCGAGAGCAGCTCTTGGCTCAAATTGAGGAATTGCGGAAATCGAGAGGAGGACAGGTGTTGGTGGATTCCAATGGCTTCGAGCTTGACCGGGACCGGATCGAAGCCTCACTGGAACGCACCTTAAACGAAACCGATTGGAATGTGCTGAATATTCTGCTCAAGGACCCATCCAGCACCAATGCCCAAATTGCGGAAAATGCCTGCCTCAGTGTAGATGGAATCGGATCATCCCTGCGCCGGATGTACGTTTACTTCTCGGTGCAAGAAACCAAGTACAAGAAAATCGCTCTTTTGCATGAAGCGATGAACCTTTCGGCGCATTCCGAGAAACCAAGTGACTGAAGGCTTTTCGGGATAATGTCAAAAGGAAATCTTCGCACAGTGTGTGAAATAAGGTTGTTTCACCCTTAGACGTGAAACGAAAAAGGGTGTCATATGATAATTTCGAGGAAATGAAACAGCAAATAATCTTGGTCATTGCAGCCGTTTTAGGCTTTGTACCATCCTCAGGAGCGCAGGTAATTACAACGGTCGATTGCGACCTCATAGGGCTTGTGTGCAATGTCTGTTCTCAGACGAACACGATCAATTTATACCACCCGGGTGGATACTTGACTTGGCCTCATTCAGAGAATGTGTTTGAATGGGAATTCACCGATTCGGAGGGGAATCTGCTGCACCAGGAGACGTTGGTCGATGACAACTTCGTAAGCTTCGATTTCGACATTCCCCTCACAGATACCATGTTCGTCTCGGTGCTTCACACCAATGACTCGGCTTGGCACAACGGTAGCCAAAATTCGTGGGCTTGCTTGGTTGAGGACTACCTCTTTTGGGAAGAAACGGAGGTGATTCCAGGAACTGTGCAGGCAGGCTGGACTTTGGGAGGCACTGTCGGCGTTGATGTGAGTGAGCCTGTTGAGCCTGAGTGTAACCTGCAATACGATGGTGATGGTGACGGAACCGTCACGGTGGTGGATGTATTGGGTCTGCTCAGTGAATTTGGACAGTCGTGCGAAGATCCCTCATACACGGTCGAAGGAAGGTGGTTGTGGTCATTCAGCGACGATGTTGCAGATGCCAATACGATGTATGAGTATTTAAATGGACTCAGGTACACGTTTTATTGTGATCAATCAGAATGCAATGAAGATTACTGGAATGCGCTGGATATAACAGATGCAATTCCCAACACCGTCCCGTATTCACTCGATGGCGATACGCTAACAATTAATGGGACAGAAATTGCAGTCACATTTGAATGTGTGGAGGGTGTCATTTTTTGGCCTGGCTTGAATATTTGGAGATTGGGTTCTGATTGCGCGGAATAGATGCCAAAAAAATGAATAGAAACGCGAGGTGTGCACGGCAGATTCTACTTCTAAACTTGCTCGCTATTTGCCTCTGTGCAGGACAGGCATTTCAAACCACCAGTGCACATGCTCAGGAGTGGAGTCAGACCTATGGTGATGGGGTGATCAACGAGGGTCGCTCGATGCAGGTTACGTCAGATGGGGGCTTCATTCTTCTCGGATTCACTTATGCACAAGACAATTTCAGTGCCGATGTATTGCTCATCAAGACGGATGAATTCGGGACAGAAGAATGGAGCCAAACCTATGACGATTTCATCAACAACAACGTGTATGACAATACGGATGACTCGGGGTATTGCGTCCAGGAAACATCAGACGGCGGGTTCATCATTGCCGGAACGACCTCCGATGAAGGGGATGACAGTGAGGACGGTGCGTTGGATATTCTCCTGCTAAAAACCAGCCCAAGCGGGGAGACAGAGTGGACCAAAGTTTATGGTTACCCCAGAAATGATGCAGCATGGGCGGTATGTCAAACATCGGATGGCGGGTTTGCAATCGCGGGTTATACGGTGACGAGTCCGTGGGACGTAGAGGGACATTTCAAAGAATTGTACCTGATCAAAACCGATGGAAACGGGATTGAGGAATGGTCGCAAATTTTCGGAACCGAAGACATGACCACAGTAGGTTTTGCATTGGAACAAACGACTGACGGTGGATTCATCATCGGAGGCCGAAAGGGCCCCGGGAGGAAAATTCAAAACAACACAAGTTCGGATGTCTACCTGATCAAAACCGATGCAAGTGGCGCTGAGCTTTGGAGCCAAACGTATGGCGGGGATTACTTTGATGCGGGGTATTCCCTGCAACAAACGGCTGATGGGGGCTTCATCTTGTCTGGCTTTAAAAGTGATTCAGACTCAAATTATGCCGATCACGACATTTACTTGGTCAAAACGGACGAAAATGGCACCGAAGAATGGAGCCAAACCTTTGGCGATCCGGATACCCGGGAAAAAGGGCATTCTGTTCAACAGACCTCGGAAGGAGGATACATCATTGGAGGCACCCAATCGCATTGGCCCCCAAGCTCTGGAGACGGCGATATGATCTTGATCAAAACGACAGAAGCCGGCATCGAAGAATGGACTCAAACCTTCGGGAGTGACGAGGGATATGATGATTCGGGGTATGCTGTTCGACAAACCACGGACGGATGCTATGTGCTTCTCGGGCGAACCTCAGAGGGTGAACAGTCCTTGGTTTACCTCGTCAAAACTTGCGGTGAAACCAGTGCAACGGCCGAACTTCCCGCTCGGACCAAAAAGTTGGACCACATCATTGACCTTCGGGGCAGAAAAGTTGAACCAACGATGGATCAAATTCTACTTTTCATCTACGAGGACGGTACGGTGGAGAAGCGTTGGATGAGCGACCAGTGAGCGACCAGTGAGCGACCCGTGAGCGAATGACAAATTTTTTGGCCTTCGCCTGTTCGGTTTTGAATTTATTCGACCTCGGTAATCAGGTCTTCTTTGGGCTTTCGAACCTTTTTAAGCTTGACCAACCAGTCATTTTCCGCATCGCGGTAACCCAATGGGAGCAAAACACAGCTTTTGAGTCCTTTCGCTCTCAGCCCAAGGATTTCATCCACTGCACTGGCCTTGAAGCCCTCCATGGGAGTGGCGTCAACTTCTTCGAAAGCTGCGGCTACAATCGCTTGTCCAAAAGCGATGTAAGCTTGTTTTACGGCGTGATTGAAATTGATTTCGGGATCGCGTTGGGGATAGCTTTTCAAGAGCATCTGTCGATAATTCTCCCAGCCCTCATTTTTCATCCCTCTCACCTCATTTACGAGGTCAAACATCCCATTGATGCGGTCTTCGGTATAATTGTCCCAGGCAGCGAAGACCAGAAGGTGGGAGCAATCAGATACAACGGACTGGCCCCATGCAATGGGTTTGATTTGATCTTTGATTTCTTGGTTGGTGATCACAATGACCTCAAAGGGTTGCAATCCACTTGATGTAGGAGCCAGGGAAATGGCCTCGATGATGTTGTCAATCTTCCCTTGAGGAACGACTTGGCGGTTCATTGCTTTTGTCGCATACCGCCAATTCAGCTTGTTGATCAATTCCATGGATCAGTTGAATTTTTCAAGCATGGTTTTTACAGCGAGTTTACCGAGTTCGTTGGAAGCCAATGGGCTAGCTCCAGTGATGAGGCCTCGGTCGGCGCATACGGTCTTGTCCATCTTGGAATTCATCAAATTCACGCCGAGGCTTTTTAATTTCTCGCTCACTCCAAAAGCCATTTTGCCAGGCAGATAACCAAACATAGGCGTCTGATTGTCCACCGAATCGGGGAAAACAGCCATGTTGTATCCCTCATATAGAAATTTCTGATTGTCCAAGGTGGTGGATAATAAGGCTCCAGGTCCGTGACAAAGAGTGATTGTGAACACCTCTTTATCATCCGCCCATCTCAGAATTTTCGCAACATTTTTGTCCTCAGGAATGCCGATCATAGCTCCGTGTCCACCGGGCACAAATACAGCGGCAAATGCGTCTGAATGATCGAAAGAAGTCGCGATGAAGTCCGTGAGTTTAATCGGGTTTTCAAAGCGTTTTTGGTATTCGTTGTAGATGCCTTTGACATGCTCATCTTTGGTAGGAAAGGCCCACATCTCGAAGACGACCGGTTTTCCTGTTGGAGTTGCAATTTCGAATTCGAATCCCGCATTTTTCAGATGAAGCATCGGCAACAGCGCTTCTACAGGATGATTTCCCGTAGAAAAGTATTTCCCATTTTTCATTTTCAAATTCTTGTTTTCTGTGAAGATTACAAGAACCTTGGACCGCTTGCCCGTGATTTTTGGATGGGAGATATTCTCAAAATCGGTTTTGTCAGCAACGCCCATTTTCAACGCCAATTTCGAAGGGCTGAATGAACCATCGGACTCCAATGTTGGGGCGATTCCAAGTATTTTTTTAAGCATAACCTTTGGGTATTCGAGTTTGACCTCAAAAGTAGAATGCAGGTATTGGCTAAAAATTAGCCTATGGTAAAAAATCAATTCCTGGCCATCTCTGCTCGCACACGACTCAAACTTTGCTGTGTCATTCCGAGGTAGGAGGCAATGTGATAATTGGAGATGGACTGTTCAATGTCAGGATACTGCTCAAGAAACAATTGGTAACGAGCAAGCGCTGTCAGTTGCATTTGATTCAAGATTCGTTTGTTCAGACTTACGATATGCCTTTCCAAGTTTTTTCTCTGGTACGGCTCAAACTCAGGAAAACGATTGTAAATCTCTTCCAGCTCCCGAGCGTTGAATTCGATGACAGTGGAATCGGCAATGCATTCTACGGTGAGAGAGGCGGGTACTCGATTGTAAATGGCGGTGAAATCACTGATCCACCAGTCTCTGATGGCAAATTGCAGCGTGTGTTCTTTTCCTTCTTTGTCGGTGCAAAACGAACGAAGGCTCCCATTCATGACAAAATAGGTTTTGTTCACCATTTGACCCTCTTGGATCAATACATCTCCCTTGGACACCTGCCTCTCTGTGGCGATGGAATGGATGTGCTCCTCAGCTGCTGGAGAGAGCACAATGGCATTTTTTATTTTGCTGATTAAGTTCTGCAAAGCTTCGGTTTTGGTAAGTGATCCAGCTTCATGACAAGCGCCGCCAATCTTCAAGGATGCTTGAGGAACTTGAATCCCCTTGATGTTTGGGCCGATTGAAGATGAACGATATACAGACCTGGCTGTAGTTCTGAAACGTCGATGGTGGAGCGTTCAAGCGCCTGCCCTGACTGGCACAGTTGGCCATGAAGATCAAAGATTTCCCACGTTGATTTACCGCTGGACAGCCCCGAAAACCAAAGTTGATTGCGCACAGGGTTGGGGAAGAGAGTGACCTGATTGATCACCACTTCTGGAGTGCCCATGCTGGAGTCCCACGTTAAAGCTGCGAGCACGGCTTGTGCCGCGTTCACTTTTCCATGTCCCCAAACGTGGTCTCCTTCAGCGGGCAGTGTCCCGGTATCCTCGTCTTCGCGGGCAGTTGATTCCAAGATGGATCGGATGTCGGCTGGAGTGAGTTCGGGGTTGGCTTCGAGCATCAATGCGACCACACCCGCGACCGCAGGACCGCTCATGCTTGTGCCGGATAATCGGGCAAATTCGTATTCTGTCCCATCAAAATCAACGGTGCTCGTGATGTTGTACCCGCCGTCGCGGAACGAACTCAGGGAGCTCTCCACGCTCACGCCTGGGGCCGACACATTGGGCTTTAGGCGTTCATCGAGGGTGGGACCGTACGTGGAGAAATTCGCCAATGTGCCTCCCACCTCGGTCCCTACAGGGTTGAGGTATTCTGAGGAATAAGCTCCCACGGCAATGACGCTGTGGCCACAGGCCGGTTGCTGGATGCCGTAGAACGGATCGCCAGCAAGCCACCCGGATTGAGCCGCTTGAAAATCTTGTCCCCAGTTGCCGACGTCATTGGAAAGGTGGGTGTGATTCCAGGCGTGCACACGACCGCTTTCACTCGTCAATTGCATCGCTACAGCGACATTGGCTCCCCCTTTTCGAATGCGCATCTGCATGAACGGTCGTCCATTGGCTGGGTGCGACGGATCCAAGACTAAATCGTAAATGATGGTATCGTTGTTGACCACCTGAATGGTGTCCAGTAAAAATGGTCCGTCGTTTGTACTGTACATTGGACTTTCTCCAACAACTGTGGATAGTCCAATGGTCAACAAGAACCCCATCTCAAATGACTCGCCCACTTCGCCCCACAACGTGAGATTTTGCCCCCATGTATTGGGGTTGGCGGAGAGCGGGTAAAACTTGACCCTTGATCGGATGGTATCGCCGGGAGCATCAAAGGTGTGGTCCAAATGAAAGTCTACGTCACCGTTGTTGCCATTGGAGCTCACAAATACGACGCCTTCGCCGGACATGTCATCGATGAATTGGTTGCTCAAAGAGGTGCCGTCGGGTGTTCCCCATTGGGGCAATCCCCAACTGTTGTTGATGACCAGTCGCTTTCCATCCGCTTCCGCGACGCTTTGCATCCAATCGTATGCATCCAATGCTGATGCCTCATCCACCATGAGCGTGGCAAACAAGAATTCGGCCGCAGGCGCCATGCCTTTCAGCCCAATTCCGGCGCCGCTTCCCCCCGCAATTCCTGCTACGTGAGTGCCGTGTGTGGCATATCCGTAAACGTTTGATGTGTCGCTTTCCATCAGCTGGATGTCCAAGGCGGATTCGGCGACTGTGCCGTAACCAAAATCACCAGGCGCAGGCCCCGCCTGACGGTATTGGTCCCAGACGGCGCGGATTCGTGAATCCGAGAGGGTGGTGTCGCGAAACATCGGATGCGTGTAATCGAATCCCCAATCGAGCACACCGATCAGCACACCTTCTCCGTGATACGGTTGTGGCAGATTGAATCCTGCATGTACGCTGTCCACCCGGGTTCCGTATCGGACTTTGTTGACGTCGGGTACGGCACGGGAAGCCAATTCGACAAGTGCCATCGGAGTTTGCCAGAGGACATCAAGCGCGTATGCATTCACCCGAAACGACGCAATTCCTTGTCGGCATGCACCCGCAGTCACAGCCTCTTCATTCGCTGCCCAGGCGCGCCATTCGGTTTCCGAAACGCCTGAGGTCAATCGTCCCAAGAATCCGACGGTTGCTTCACCGTGCACTTCTGCTACGGGATAGGCTCCAGTGGCTTGCAATAGGCCTTTGGTGTCGTCATGCTTTGTGACAAGGGCTTCCAATTCCAAAAGCGCTTGCAAATCAACTTGCGCGATGTCTTGCGCTGCACTTGATGCTGCGACGAAAGGCAATAGCGCTAGGAGAAACGGTTGAATATTCATAAAGCGAATTTAGCGCGGTCATGCCAACTTTGAATGACTGCCGTAGAAATTGGAGCGAGACGCCAAATCAACAAACCGCTTTACCTTGGCAGCAACTGAAAACTGACCCATGACAATAAAAATGATTTCCCGTGCCACTCGATTCGGGTGGTTGTGTGCCTCTTTCCTATTTCTCTTGTCCATGGTCCCGAGCAGCATAGCTGCTCAAGACGGCGATGGGATGTTCACCATTTACCTGGTCCGACATGCCGAGAAGCAGTCCGATTCGAACGATCCGCCGCTCACGGAATGTGGGGTCGAGCGATCCGAAAGCCTTAGCACCCTATTTGATGCAGTGCCATTTGATGCGGTCTACAGTACAGACTACAAACGCACGCAGAGCACGGCATTGCCGACAGCGACGGATCAAGGACTAAAGATTCAGTTGTACGAGCCGGATGCGCTGGGGGAAATCGCTGAGCTGCTTCTCCGAAACAAGCAAAATGCGCTGGTGGTGGGGCACAGCAATACCACGGCTGTTCTCGCGGGAATGCTCGTCGGTGAAGAAATGGGGGCATTCGACGAGTCGATTTACAATCGGGTGTACCAAGTGGTGGTGTCGAAAGATGATCGGCGCCTCCACGTTTTGCACACCTCATTTGATTGTTCGGGACGTTAACGCATAAAAATCCCCGCGACCGTTTCCAGTGCAGGGATTTTAATGCATTCAGTTCTGAGGTTATCCTCCTTCAGTCTTCTCAGATTTTGATGACCTTGAAGTTCTTTTCAAACGCCTTCGTGTGGCATTTGACGAAGTAGGTGCCTGGTGCGTAGCCGGTCAGTGAAATCGTTTTGCGGTTTGCTCCTTGCGGAATGCTTCCTGTCTCAAGGACTCTTCCCAACCGGTCCAAAACCAAAATCTGCACGGCCTCTGACCAATCACCCGAAGACTCAATCTCGATATTGAATTGATTGCTCGTGGGGTTGGGGTAGACCTTGATGATTGTTGCATCGGGCGCCTCCTCTGCAACACCGACAATGCCACTTGCGACCAGCAACCGCTCGAATTCAAAGATGCATTCGCTGCTTTCATCCACCACCACAATGTTGTACTCACCAACGGGAAGGTTCATGAATGTGCCGGAAGCGGCAAAGTTTTGACCTCCATCGATGCTGTAGAGGTAGGAATCGGATCCTGACAAAGATTCGATTACGATGGAACCGTCCGTGGTCAAAACAGAATAAGGATAGGTCACCGTGATGTCCAAATCAGCGAAGGCACAAACGTCGATGATAACCGTTTCCAAGAAGGTACACGTTCCGCTTTCATTTTGGACGACAACCTCATACAAGCCTGCGGCGAGGCCGCTGAATGAATTCGCAGTTCCGAAGGTCTGTCCGCCGTCAATGCTGTATTCAAAGCTGTCGTCTACGGAAATTGTGTTGATGGTGAGTGACCCATCTTCTGCTGATGAAGAAGTGGCATGCTCGACATCAATATTGGCGAGGATTTCACAGCCATTGTCCCCTGCACAAAATGACTCAACAGCTTCATCGCCAAAATCACCGTCGTTGGAAACGATGAGGTCACCTTCTTCATTCCAAACTTGGAAATACCCTTGGCCGTATCCACAGCACATTCCGTCTCCATAGGAGTCAAATACATACAGCGTAAGGCAGGTACTGGAACTCACACAGATCTCTTCCGTGTACTCGTCCGTGCCACCTCCTAAATCACCTTCCGAAACAATCTGTCCGGACCCCACATCGACCATTTTCCAGGAGGTTTCACCGGGGTAATTGTCCGCAAGGAAATAGAGCGTGATGGTTTCAAAATCCACCTCCAAGTCGGCGGTAGTTGTTGCGGTGTTGTTGCTCGCGTCTCCATCAATGGCACCATTGACATTGGTAATGGCCAACTGAATGTTATTGCTGGAGGCTAAGTAGTCGTTTTCAATCAGGAAAGAAAATCCGCCCTGTTCTTGGGATTCAATATCCACCGCTTCCTCTAAGAAATCGATGACTTCGTCATTGACCAGAATCAAGATTTCCACGGATTCAATGGGCTCTTCGCCCATGTTGGAGATGACGACACTGACACCCATTTGACCATCGCATGTCGAGTTGACTTGGCCTATGGCGAGGGAAGCGTCCAACGCATGGATATGACTCAGAACGAAATCGAGGGTGTCGTTGTTGCCATAGCCATCGTCGGGATCCGATACAATCCCGGTGATGAGGTAGTCGCCCGTTGTGGAGAAATCTTGTGGGACGCTGAACTGAAATTCGGCGTCGCCAAAAGGCTCAATCACATCGGTGATGTTCATGGTTTCCATCAACTGTCCGTCCACAAGCAAGGAGAGATCGAAATCACTCATGTCATTCAATCCCGTGTTGGCCACCCGGATGGTGACCAGCTCCTCTGACCCCAATGAGGAGGATGCCACGGGGTCGATGAGTTCTTCTACAGCCAAATCGTCATCGGCTTTGATACCTGCCCAAAATGACACCCACGGTCGTGCTTGCTTGATGACCAATTGGTCTTCGGCCGTAACCTTGTATTCAATGTCCATACCGAACCCTTCGATTCCTTCCACACCATAAAGGATGGCAAACTCATCGTGAATGGTGCTGAGGTATTCCCTGAGGAGGTCGAGGTGTTCTAAATCCATAACCAGCTCTCCAGGTTCCACCAGATTGGACAATCTCAACAAGACAAACCCAGCCCCCTCTGTCGGATCTTCGTAGAGCAGAATCTCTTCAGGAACGGCATTGGGATCGGGATTTGTAATCAATGACTCACCCACTTGGGTGTTCAAGTAAAACGTCCCTTGACTATCATAAATGGGGTCCAGGCTGATTCCAACTCCATTGGACTGTTCTTCTTGAAAATTGGGATGGCACAACACGCCCATGGCGGCCATGAAATGGTCTACGCGGTAAAAATCGCGCTCCTCATAAGCGCGAAAATTCCACATGCTCGCATACACCTGCTTGATGGATTTTGAAATGTGGCCCTCTTCGGGGTACTGGGTTTTGGAGGTGTAAAGTCCTGCTCCGCTGAATCCAGGCAAGTCTTCGTTGTTCGTGCTCGATCGGCAACGCACTGGGGTACCCACAGGAAAGGAGTCGTGCATGGCCTGCAATGCATCCATCATCCATGGAGGCATCGGAGCGTCTTTGATGTCGTCCCTGAAGTCCCGCAAACGATCTTCGCGAAAGTCGAGATCATAGATGAAGGACGGATTATTGATCATGACTTCGGCTTCTTCGTAGAAGTCATTGTACTGCATGAATTCGTCATAGAAGTAAAACGGAATTCCAAATCCATCCGGTATCGTGCCTTCCGGAAAACCAAACGAACGCATGGTCGCGACATTGGAGCATTTCGCGCCAAAAGCGGAGGACATCTCAAAGCCGATGTCATCCAAAGGCAGGATTTCGGTGATGCTCAAATCGCGCACAGGAATTTGAGGTTCCGTCGGGCGGAGTGCCTCGTACCATTCGTTGACCTCATCCAAACTCGCTTCTCGGATGTAGTAAGATTCTGCCTCAACCCTGTAATAGATGTAATTGCCCAGAAGGCTTGCGACCGAATCAATTGCGAGTGGATCGGCGATGTAAGCGTTGGGGACGTTGTCCTGAATGGCCCTCAGATTCACGTGAGAAAGGGGAGTCTGGATCACAGAGGTCATGATGCCGCCAACGCGAGGCAGTGAATTCGGCAAGGCGTCGTACAACACAATGTCTCTTGATCCGGGTGTTTCATCCACTTCCATGTGCCGGAAGAAGCCGTAGCCTTCAGCGGCATGAAGAGGGATGTAGTCTACATTTCCAAAAACCACCGACTCGAGCACAACGTCGATTCCCGACCCTTCGTAGTCATCGGCATAGTCATCGAGGTAGTCGTCTTCATCATTTTCCCCGATGAAGTGGTTCATGTTGTTTTGAAGGAAGGGCAAGTTCGCCATGAGCAGGTGATACGTTCGTTGCGTGGCTTCGAAATTGTACGCATTTCCAAAAGAGAAATTGAAAGAGTAACCACCAATGGTTCCGTTGGGATTGATTTGTGTGGGGTTGAAGACGATTTCTCCTGAAGAGTCGTCTCCTGTAACGTTGGCGCCAATAGCATTCCAAAAGCCATAGTGCACGCCGTGCGTGTTGCTATTGATGAAGTAGACTTGTGGCTCAGGTGTATCCCGGTTCAGGATTCCGAATTTCACGTAGAGCTGATCATCCAAGAATGGCGCCCAGCCCACGTTGTTGACAGCCGCGAGCTCCATGAATGTTTCCGCATCTGGAACGGAAGTGGCGCCGTCAATGAAATTGACAGGTTCCGCATAATTCAGAGGTGCATCCGTCGGCATATTCTGAAATTCGGTGATGTCATCAGTACCGTCTCCATCGATGTCTCCGGGATTTGAAACATCATACTCCCAGATGGTGTAGTTCTCGACTGGGTAGGCTGCGCCTGGTTCCGAGATGATCATGGTTCCGTTCAAACCCATGGTGATTGAAGAAGGCCAGGTAAATGCAGGGCTGTGCTCTGCTTCTAAGATGTAATACTTGCCCGATTCGCCTTCGATGGAGAGCTGGACTTGGCCATAAAAATTTACGGAGTAATTGTCAATGGGCACAATGACTTGTGCAACGAGTGGGGCGGATACAGTAGCAGTGAAGAGGAGCAGGAGCGTAATGATGTGCTTCATTTCAGGTGGTTGGTTAGTGCTTGCAGTTGTAAGGTATTCCTTTTTACCTGAACAAAAGACCGAATGGCCAATCCGTTGGTTGCTTTCAGACAACAACCACACGATTACACAATCGCGCAATCCCGAAATGAAAAAGCGCAGCACCCCTGAGAAGATGCTGCGCCTTCGGTGAGTTTCTCACCTCTTGCAGGAAGATGTTGTGGAATGGCCCTAACCCAAGACCATAGTCCAATCATTCCTTGACAAATCGAATCGCTTCATAAGATTTTCCCGTTACGCGAATTTGCAAATTGTACAAACCGGTCGGCAGTGTTCCGACATTGATAGCTTCGTTCCCAACGCCGCGCTGACGGTGGACGATTTTACCATTGACGCTGTAAACATGGGCTTCCCACGTTTCATCGTTTGGGAGACCCTTGATCTGCGCTGCTGTTCCAACGGGATTGGGAAATAGGGAGACTGTGTTGGCCTCAAATGCCTCTTCAACAACATTGGAAGCTGTGCTTTCGCAGATTTCGAAGTTGAACGTGCTTGGCGGTGCCATGGTCGTGCTTGTTTCGTCAATGACGACCTCGCCCGCTGGATTCTTCACGGTGTAGCCGCATTGCGTGGGGTAGGACACGGGCGAACTGACGAGGAAGTCGACTTCTCCTTCGTTGACCGTGACCATCACCGTTCGTTCCTCGAACGACTGGTAATCCGCGTATCCGTCTCCGTCAAAATCGGGGTTGAAGAAGATGTTGGCTTCCAGTCCGGATTCTGAAAAGACGCCCATGTTGCCTCCGTACCAGCCGTCGTATGAGTTGTCGGTGAAGGTGATTTCGATGAGGCCACAGCTGGGTTCCTCTTCACAAGGATTGAGACCGTAGACACTGATGGGCGGCTCCCCACCGCTCCAAGTTTGAGTTCCCGAGCTGCTGAATACGATGGTGCCGTTTTGGTCGGTGACGCTGTAGCCGTGGTATGCGCCCCAACCTGCGTTGTTGTAAATGACGTCAATTCGACTTCCCTCGTCCACCGGGATAGCAAAAGATTCGCTGCCGACGGTCATCATGGTTTCGGCCGCAATTTGAGTCCCATCTGCAAACACATGAAGCGAAGAGCCTTCCCAACCGTCGGGGCCGCCGTTGCTGCATGTCATGGTGATGGTCCATGAGCCGCAGGTGCCTTCTGGATCGGGGAAGTCAAATGGCATCACTTCGCCCAAAGAATGCACTACACCGTTGTATGCCAGCATGTCGGCCTGGATGATGGGGGCCGTGTTGGCCTCGATTCCCACCTCATCAAAGGTGATGTTAACGATTCCCGCATTGTTGTACGACGGTAAATTCTGCCCGTTGTAGAGGTCTCCGCTTTCGTACACCGCTTCCACGAGGTGGGCATCCAGGATGTCATCGATGAATTGGGATCCGAGTAGGGCTTGGACGCTCTCAAATCCGTTGGCCTCTGCTAAGGCAAAAAAGGCATCGTCTGTCGGGGCGAAGACGGTGAAAGGACCTTCGGCCGGTTCGTTGTCGTTCAAGATGGGTTGGCCGCGCAGCGCCTCATCCAATCCTTCGGCCAGAAGTGCTTGCTCGAGGATGGTGTGGTCTGGGCTTTGGACGATGACATCCCATATCGTGGCGCCGGGGTAGCCCGCCGGAGCAAGGATGTGATCAATGACGTGAATGACACCATTGAATGCCGTGATATCAGGGTAGATGATGTTGGCGTCGTCCACCATCGCACCGGCGTCGCCGATGGAAATGGAGACGGACTGGCCCTCTCCCGTGGGCAATTCCATTCCTTCTTCGAGGTCGCTCGCCATGTAAATGCCCGGCACGATGTGGTAAGCTAACGCAGGGATCATGTCGTAAAATGCGAGCATGTCGAATTGACTTAGATTGATAAGGTCCATCAAGTCGTCAACAGCCACGTCAGTTGGAAGGAATAATGTGTATTCTTCAGTGCCATTAAGGTCGATGCCTCCAATCCAACCTGTATTGCCAGGTTGCCCATTGATATAGGCCGAACTGTAATATGTTGAAAAAGCCCACGAGGACTGCCAGGCACCGAGGTTTTCCAGTTGGCCCCCACCACCGAAATCTGCAATGACATCAGCTAGGGTCTCCGCATCGACAACAATTGTTCCCGTCATCCCCAATTCGGGCTGCACTCCAATGGAGGAAGTGAAGGTATAGGTGCCTGGAATATCAAAAGTCACTGTTCCCATGCAGACACCGTTGATGTCGCCTTCGGTTTCTTCCAAGAAAAAGGAAACCGGGTTGCTCTCATCCGTACCGTCAACATTATGCGTGCCTTCCGCGTTTACGAAGGCGACTGTTTGACCCACAGAGATAGTGAATGAGTTTGGTGTGAAAAAATAATCAGTCAAGTAGACCGTGGTGTCTGCCTCACATTGAGAATTAGCTCCCGTGGTGAACACGCTCAGCATTGAGGCCAGAAGGAGTTGGGGGAAGCGGCTTTTTAGAATCTTCATTTCGTTTTTTTTAATACCAATTGCTTCGGCTTGATGTGACCGTCGAGCACGAATCTTTTGCGTGATACGGTATGAATAACAGCAAAGAGGGTATAAAGTTTATCACAGCCTCGGCTGGTGCGAAGGAGTTTTGCATCACTCCCTCATTTAAGCGCAAAAAAAAAGACTGCTCCTGGAGCGGTCTTTTTTATAAAGGTGATGGATTTATTTCGCCTTTATGAGGCCAAATATGGCGAGTGCAAAAGCAAGAATGTCAGGAGCCGCCATTTCTACGCTAAAGTCCATGACTGACGCATTTGTGAACACAGTAAAGAATAAAGTGAGCAGAACCCCTGAGCCAATGATGTAGGCGATGAGTGCATTTTTGGCAGTTTCCAAGGCACAGGATCGTATCATGATCAGGGTAAGACCTACCATGATCAGGGCAGGGGAAAGCCCGTAGTGAAACATGGTCGCCATTTCGAGCAATTCGGGCGTCTCAGTTGCTCGGGTTTCACCCACCATTTGCATGGCCATCGTTCCGGGTGCAAAAAGCATCATGAGGCCCATCAAAGCGTTGTAAGCTCCGAGGATGGTTAATGTCAGAGAAGTTTTCATTGTGTTAGAGGGGTTAGTTGATTTCCTCGAAAAGTATTGAAGGCTACTCATAAAACAATGGGTATGACTGGCTTTTAGTACCTTCATAGCTGAATAGAATCGAACAAATCAAGCGTCAAATGGGATTCAATATTGTACTTGTAGAGCCAGAGATCCCCAACAATACGGGCAATATTGGGCGGCTGAGCTTAGCTTCCGGTTCGACATTGCATTTGATTGAACCGTTTGGATTTGAGCTTTCGGATAGCCGCCTCAAACGAGCGGGGTTGGATTATTGGCAGCACCTCGATGTCCGGATTTATGAAAGCCTCGAGTCTTTCATGTCTGTGCACGAGGACGCTCACTTCGCCTTTCTATCGAGCCACGGGACAAAAGCGCATTATGACATCGATTACAAGGACAACATGTTTTTTGTTTTTGGCAAAGAGTCCGTGGGTTTGCCGAAAGATTTGCTGTCTCATAATACTGATCGGTTGTTTCGAATCCCAATTTCGAGCGATCACATTCGGAGTCTGAACATAGCGAATGCCGTGAGCATAATCGTATACGATGGGCTGCGAAGCTTGAGGAAAGTCTAGGAAGCGTTCAGCAATTTTAGGCGACCTTTTATTGTCGGATCCATCGCAGGGTTCGCTGTTCTTTTCCGTCCACGATTCGGATGAGGTATACCCCCCGACTGGAGGTGTGCGGGGCGATGTGGGTGGAAGCTCCGGGCTGAGCACGATGAATGCTTTGTCCGTTGGGGCCAAAAACTTCAATGGTCGAATGTGGGGGTAGACCAGTGATTTGAAAGGCTTCGGTTCCTGGATTGGGGAACACCTTGGTTTTCAACGCTTCCCGATTCACGCCTGCCACGTCCACGTTGTTGCAACCGTTGACCCATGAGATTCCATCAAGATTCCATGCAGGGTCTAGGTCAATGCACATGTGATCCAATGCTGTGACTGCGACGTCGACAATGCGAGGTGTATTGCTATAATCAAAGATGATGAGCGATTCGGGCTGCTGCCACTCGGCACCCTGCAAAATTCCATCGAGTTGACTACTGGTATTGTTGCTCACCTCAAGACCGGCACCCTCTGTGAGTGTCCAGTGGGCCTGCAATGCCTCCCAATCGGGGTGATTGGCATCCAATGCGCTGCAATGCCAATTGGATATCGACTCTTCCGGCAAGACACCGTGCCAAAAACGAACCTCGGCAATGGCTCCGGTGTAGCTGTAGGCTCCAAGTATATCGGATCCGAAAAACCAGCCACTGCCCACATCAATGGCTCCAACGTTGGAGATGTCCTCTTCATTTGAGAAGACGCCATCCGTGTACAACCGCATCATGCCATCGCGGTCAAAAGAACAGGAAAGCGTATGCCATTGCCCATCAGAAATACCAGCCGCTCCGTTCGCGTCAGCGCGCTCATTGCCATCGCCAATGTTCACTTTCCAAGCGGGTCCGCCGGGGTACTCAAAAGAGAATACGAAGCCCGGGTTGAGACCTGAATTCCAATCTTTGTTTCCAATGATGGCAACGTCCGGCGTGGCCTCGGTGCGGATGCGCACCTCAAGGGTAAAGTCTTGGTCTGATCCCAGCTGAAGTTCTGTGGCATCGGGGATGTGGACCGCATCGCCATTGCCCCCAAAACGAAGTTCAGCCGCTCCTGGTGCGATGCAATTGACTGCCGGATCCAATACATCCAATGTGTCTTTGACGATTACTTCGTTTTCAACGCTCGCCCCGCTGGCAATGAAAAATATGGTTTCTTCCTCGATGGTGGTTCCGCCGTGGTTCACGCCAATTCCGCCGTGATCGGTGGACAACAAGACCAGCCAGTTTTCTGTCGCATAATTGGGGCGATTGGTCAAAGCCGAGACGACCTGTGCCACGTAATTATCCGTCGTCTCAATGGCTCCGATATACGGAGCAACTTCAGGGCTGAAGCCGTATCCGTGTCCGTTGATGTCCACATCGTCAAAATGGAGAAATAGAGCGTGAGGATTGCCGCTTTGTAAAATGCTCACTGCAGCATTCGCCACGCCGGCGTCCGTATCCACGTTCAATGCGTCATCGACATCGTCTCCAAGGATGTAGTCGTTGATGGGCGCCCAATGGCAAATCGAATGGGTGTTGAGGTTGGGATTTTCGGATTCAAGTCGTTTCATGAAGGAGGGGAACCCGTCAAAATTGCTCCCAGTGAAATTGTTGCTCGTCACTCCATGTAAATCGGACCAAACGCCGCACATCATCGCCGACCAGCCGGGTCCACTGTAGGTAATGTCATTGTTCAAAGCATCGGGGCTAAAGAGTCCATCTGCAATCAAGGCGTCAATGGCGGGAGTGTTTGCTGCTTCGAGGCAATCGGAACGCAATCCATCAATACCAATGATCAACACGCGAGACTCATTGGTTTGGCCAAAAGCAGGATTCCAATTGAGTCCGGCTGCAGCAGCGAGTGTGAGGAGTAGGGTGTTTTTCATGATGGATCTTTTTACCGCGCAGAAGGCCAATATAGAACAGGAATTTTTCTCTGGAATTGATGACCCAAACGCTAGTGGTCGTGATAAGTTGGGCGTGCAGCGCATCGAAAAATGAGGCAATAAAAAAGGGCAGCATGCGCCGCCCTTTGGTGCGAACGTAATTCGGTCTTATTTCGTAACCGTCGTGGTCGTCGGGCAGTAGATGCCGAAAGTGAGGCCGTTGATCAAACCGTCGATGAATGTATGCGAGGTGGTGACCGCGTAGCTTTCGCTCCCACCAGCCATGGTGTGGGGGTTCGATGTCGCAATTGGAACCAAACCAGCGATGACAAAGTGGTTTTTCTGTTTGATTTGCACACCTGTTTGAGGGCCATTGCCAACCAAATACGAATGTGTGTAGCACGAAGAAAGCATTAAGGCCATTGCGCCCAAAAAGAGAATCTTTTTCATGATGAAATTTATGTTGTTTGCGCAACTTAGGACAATATTTCAAGTTGTTGGTGCACTGTCTGATGAATTTCTTAACAGCCTTATGCAAAGCGCATACTTCGCTGGCTTCGTTCGCTTCAAACTGCATCTGAGACAGGTTGTCCATCGCTGTGCTGTTTGGTCATCACTGCCAAGGAAATTGCGCGAAGAGGTTGGGTTTGATTGAAAATGCCAGTCTTGCGGTTCGGGCAATCAAGCATTCACTTATGAGCACGTTTCGCTGTAGTACGAGAGCAAAAAGAGAAGGTCTGAAACACTCACGAGTCCATCATCATTGAGGTCCGCTGTGCACTCCGTGGTGCACCCAAATTCTGCGAGCAGAAATAAAACATCAGCCACAGTCACGGCCAAGTCGCCGTTGATGTCTCCGGGGCAAGCACAGGGTTCGCACGTTCCGTTGTCGTAGTTGGCCTCGGGATTAAAATTGCACGCAGAAGTGGCGGTGCAGCCCGCTTCGCAATCGCCAAGAATGTTGATGTCCAGCCAATCGAGGCGACCATCAATCCAATCGCGCATGAAATCCAACTCTTCCTCGTAGGTGTCGCCCACGAAAGCGTTGGGCCAAACCCATTGCCCGAGTCGCGGCCAGCGTGCGTGGTCGCGTGCGCTGGCGTCTCCCAGCAATGTGGCTAACGAGTCAATGGTACTGTGGATGCTTTCATTGCTCCAAGCATCCGATCGGTATTCTTCCCAACGGCACCGCGTCAAGTCACGGTAGGTGGGGTCTTCCAACATTCTCTCCCACCAAAAAGGGTTGGTATTGCCACAGTCGGTATTTACTTCAAAACCTTCTGTCATGGCAGCTTCGCAGTAGTTAGCGTTGCCCAGGCTGAGGTTGTAATCCCACCAGGGGCCCATGACAATTTTGCCTCCGTTTGAATCCTTCTGTTTGTAGAAATACGTGCTCAGCCGGTAACCATCGATGTTCTTGGATAACTCATTGATCAAGTACAGATCAATGAAGGAATAAACATCAATGAAGGGCGCATAGCCAAGTTCAGGATCGGTAAAATTGGGTCCAGCAAGGGCATCTTCAAAAGCGGTAATGTGGTCTTCGATGTATGCAATCTGAGGCGCATTGAGTTCATCCATCTCAGGTTTATGGAACTGCACGTACAAGTTGTCTCCAGCCACAGTGGAGTAGGGGGATTGCCAGCCGCCGCTGAAGTCGCCTGTGAATTTGTCAATCTTCAGGATGTAACCACCCGTGAGTTCATTGCCTTCGATGTCCTCCGGCAAAAGGGTGGCGATGTCCACACGGTTTTCGTCACGCTTGATGTTTTCCATCAGCATATAAACCCCTTGGTAGTCGCCGTTGATGAAAAGCTCGCAATAGCGGCGTCTTGGGGTGTAACGGTTCAGTTTTTCACCCAACTCGAAAACCACAGCATTGCGCATCATTGTTTTGTCCGTGTATGGTCCATGAAGAATCCAGTCATTTTCTTCCGGCATTCCAAGCAGAGAAACGTTGTTGTTCTGACCCTCGGCGTCTTGGGTTTCAAGGGCATAACTCTTCTTCGGAAACATTTGCGATGAAGATCCGCGGATTTCGATGGAAATAAGACCATCGTAATCGTTCGGGGCATCGCCAATTTGATTGAAGCCAGAAGCATTGTTGATGATGGCCATGTTCGCCACAATCCGGGGGTCATCTAGAATTGGACCGTCGGATGTCAATTCCACAATCGGCAGATTGGATTCTCCAAAGTAGATGCACGAACCGTCATCTTCGGTTGCATCAGGCAGGTAGTTGAGCGCCTCAGAATTTGTGCAGCCTGTCACTGCGGCACATGTTCCATCTGTTGTGCATTGACCAAAGCAAGTGCTGACGGAAGTATCCGTTTGAATGTTGTCGAGCATTCGGTCGTTGTAATTTTCGGGGTGGGCGCACTCCAAGCCGGCAATGTTTTCCTTGCAACTCCAATCCAAGCAATTGCCGTTCAAAAAGGTGTAATAACCTGTAAATCCATTGGGCACAGGGATGGTTACGGTCCATGTCCCATCGCCGTCTGAATCGGTCATGGGATGATCTCCGGCCACTCCAAAGAAGCTTCCTCCCGCGACAAAAACACCTGTTGGCGAGACCGTCTCGTTTGTCATGTTGAGGTTGAATGTGACGTCATGCACATCTGAAGTCATGGGGTTGAACCATGCGGGAGGTGTTTCAAGGCCAAGCCCACTCGTCGTCGTACCCACCATCAAAAACGGCCGCGCGGTCAAATCGGATGAGGTCGGATTGACATTGTGCAATTCGATGGACAGGGTGTTCTCACCTTCGACCAAAAGACCAACAAAGTCAAAGTCGAACATTGGAGGAATTCCTCCTGCATAGAGAACCGCTTCGTGATCCGTCGCGAGGTTTTGGTTCCACGCGATGAACGCTCCTGTAATTCCGGTATTGCCTCGTGCAATTTCAGTGCCATTCAAATAGGCCACGAATCCATCATCATAGTCCATGAAGAAATCGACGTCCAGCCAGGAGTCGAGATTCTCAACTTGAAACGTATGGCGCAAGTAGAGCGAAGGGGTGGGGGAGACTATTGTGGCGTCATCTCCATCGCCGTAACCAAAGCCGGATGGTCCCTCGAGCCATGAGTCGTCATTGAATTCGGGGGTGTTCCATTCTGCGTTGGGCTGACCTGTCGGTACGAGGTAACGCCAGGATGTACCGTCCATCACCACCGCTTCCCAGTGGTCGATGTCTTGCTGGGCGTTCATCCCAATGGTTGTGCTGAAAACAAAACAAAAAAAGACAACTGGCTTGGGGAGGATAACCTCAGGCATTCGGAACATGCCTAAAGATATTGAACCCTCGCCGGAATTGACCTACAAAAGAGGTGCGAGACTTTGTTGCCCATTCCCTTCATTCGGCGGTTGGTGTCATCTTACCTTTCCCGAATGGAAACAAAAGAACCTGGTCGCATGCGCCACGCGTTGCATTATTTCGTTGAATTCCTCGTCATCCTGCTGGGCATTTCAGTTTCTGTCTTTATTGAAAAAGACAATGCCCGAGTGTACAAGGAAGAAATCAAAGATCAAAGCCTCACACGGATTCTGCAAAACATCGCACAGGACAGTACGGACTTAGAATTCAATATTTATTTCCATTCTGTCGGCGCAGCTGCTTGCGATTGGATGGTAAGCCATCGGTCGGATTATCAGCAGTTCCACCCCGACACGGTGGGCAAGCACTGCTCGCTCTGCTTGCAAGCCAATACCATTTTTGTCGACAACCAAGAGGAATACAGGGGGTTGCAGAACTCTGGTCTCATCGAATTGATTGAGAATGACAAGTTGGCGAATGCGCTACAGCTGAAATATGTACAACATGAATTTTTACGTCAATTGGAAAAAGAAATTGTTGAGCAATGCGTGGAGGCGATGCCATCATTCTATGACAAATTCGAAGCACCGGAGAATTTTGAGCGTTTTGACGGTTTCGTGGTTCAACGACGCTGGATGGGCGGTACGTTGGAGTCCTCTTGGATCGAACGATTTATTGATATCTCATCCATGCGCGGGTTTTATCGCATGCAAATGGAACATTGCTTGAGAAGTGATGCCGAGTTAAAAGCTTGGATTGAAGCGGAAATTGATCAGTAAAAGAGGAAGTTGGGCATGGGGGTGCGCATCAAATCCGACAAGTGTCATAGAATTGTTAATTCTGCAGTGAATGGCATGTACGCCAATCAAAAGGCACTTTCTTTGCACCCGTGAATAGCAAACAGTCCTTAATATCCCGCCTTTTCAGCTCTCTTGGGCTGGTCCTGTGGATATCTGTGATGGGGCTGCAGAGCTTTCATGAATGGACACATCATGCTCTGCATCATGCGTCCGCGCATCACACGCATTGTGGTCACCACCATGGTCACGTTTCAATAGCTCTGCCGCTTGGCGAAGCTGTCGCAGCGCATGACGCATGTAAATTGTGTGATTGGGATTGGTT
>ERZ651776.1828-NODE-1828-length-24595-cov-4.451383_pt1 | contig 24595 bp, 25 predicted proteins | sample MGYA00514761_ERZ651776 | MGnify/ENA metagenome assembly ERZ651776 | reverse complement strand
TCCCCTTCCCGTCGGCCCTGGAGCATCCGATCCCCCCCCCGAGCCTCCTGGGCAGCCACCCCTTCACGGTCCCCAGGCGCATCACGTCGACGACGATGTAGCGCCCCTCGAGGTCCATCCCGTCAGCGTTGGCGTACGCCGCCTTCATGCCTTCCTCGGAGGTGAACTCGATGAAGGCGTAGCCGAGGGAGGGGGGTTTGGCTTGTGAGGAACTTTGTTCTTGTTCTCGTTGTTCTTGTTCTTGTTGTTGTTTTGTTATTAGGCGCACGTCGTTGACGGATCCAAAGTTGTCGAAGGAACGGATTAGCTTCTTTTCGGTTAGGGTGTAGGGAAGGCGACCGACGTAGAGGGTGTTGTAGGGGTTCATTGTTATCTGGAGGGGGGGGAAGGACGATGAAATGACGATGAAATGACGATGAAATGACGATGAAATGACGATGAAATGACGATGAAATGACGATGAAATGTAATGTGAGAGGAACAGGGTTAGATGAAAGGAGGGTTAGATGTTTACATCATCGCCGACAAGTTGCAGCGTTGCAGGCGTCATGTGATATCGACCGGGCCGATCCACCAATCGTTTGAAAACACCAGTCGTTTGAAAACACCAGTCGTTTCACAAACCGTTTCGCCAAGCCAACGCGCATCGTCGCATCGTCGCATCGTCGCATCGTCGCGTCGTCGCATCGTCGCATCGTCGCATCGTCGCATCGTCGCATCGTCGCATCGTCGCATTGCCCTCTTTCCTTTTTTCCTTCTTTTCTCTTCTCACCTTCCTCTTCTTATCCAGATACATTTCCTTGAACCTGTGGAACGCTTGCTCATCCTCCCCCTCCCTCTTCTCTCCTTCTCCCCCCCCCCTCCTACCCGCATTGGCCCCATTCGGGTCAAAGACCTCCAAATAAGCTTCCTTCTCGACACTCAGCCTCCTCTCCTCCTCCTCCATCCTCTCCTTCTTAATTCTCTCCCTCCTCTCAGGATTATTCTCATACACCACGGCAGCCTCAGGAGCCTTCTTAGAAAACTCCCCCACGTACTTCGCCAGTCCGGTATACCTCCTCGTAACTTGAGTCTTCTTGGTCACAGGCTTCTTCAGGAACGCGAGGGGAGGGGGAGGGTTGAAGATCATCTTTATTTCAGGGGTCATTAGCTGGATGGCGGGGCCCGCTTTCGACATGGCCATTTCGCCACGGGGGGTCATTTTGCGACCTTTTTCAACGCCTACAGGGGGACAAAGAGGGACGGGAAAAATGGGGAGAGAGGAGGGGTTAGGGGTGTGTGGATGAAGAACGTGTTGAGAAAAGTGTTGAGAAGCGCAATTTACAAAAACAATACCACCACTTACCAGATTTTGCGTCGGCGCGACCGCCTCCCGAGGGTTGGTACATTGCTTCGGGAGGGGGGGGAGCGAGGGGGATGAAGGATATTGATTAAGTGGATCGCAGAGGAGGGGATTTCAGTGATTACTTTATACTGTTAACAATAAGAAAAGCTTCTACCCGGGTTTATATGGATAGGAAGATCGTCGGTGACTTATTAGACTTCAATCGCGTCAACTGGGGACTTTGAAAAATAATGAAAGAGTGTTTGGGGAGGAAAAACCTCGAAAAAAAACTCGAAGAAGCGAAGGTCGAAGTGTCGTATGATTCGTCGATGTTCTTGTTATTATTCTCAAAAGTTTCTCGAATAATATTATTGAATCCCCACCCCTTGATGATGAGAGTTTTATCTACCCTGTTGATCTCCTCCGGCGTGGTTTACTCTGACAAAGTGCCAAGTCAGATTCATCTGGCACTTGGGCCAACTCCTGATTCAATGGGGGTTCAGTGGTCTTCTGATTCTGCTGACTCTACTGTTAAGTACCGCAAAGCTAACAGCGAAAATGACTGGAGCTTAGTGCATGGCAAGACCTTCCCTTTTATGGATGGTGGGGAGGAAAAGTATAACCAAACCCACCATGTCGCCAGGATGGTTGAGCTGGAACCTTCAACTCCGTATGAATACAAAGTTGGCAGCAGTGCCGATGGATGGAGCGAAAAGTTTACGTTTTCTGCCACCCCAACAACCGATTCTGCGAAGTATCCGATCAGGTTCGGGGTGTGGGGGGACATGGGTTCTAAAGATAATGGAGCTGCTATACTAAATGAGGTGACTGACGTTGTTGACAACGGGCATTCCTTTGACATGATTCTACACGTCGGCGACTTTGCTTACAATATGGACAACAACAATGGAAAGTTAGGCGACGATTTCATGAACGATATCCAGCACATCGCTACACAGATACCTTACATGGTTTGTGTCGGAAACCATGAAGTCGCCTATGACTTCTCGCACTACACTGAGCGTTTCCGTGTCGTCGGGGACAGCTTCGCCCCCGCGAGTTATCCCACCGTGCACAGCGGAAATGGCGAGGGCTTTAATAATTGGTTTTATAGTCATGACTTTGCCAATGTTCACTTTGTGGCCATTAGCACTGAGATTTACTTTGATTATGCTGACACTGATCTGCTAGCCGCGCAGTGGAATTTTGTCAAGGATGACCTTGAGAAGGTCGATAGGAAGAAGACGCCTTGGGTTGTTGTCCACGGCCATCGACCTTGCTATTGCAGCTGTGATGATGATTGCGATGACGCTGCTGCGCTTGTCAGGGACGGTGTGGAAGGACAGTTCGGCCTCGAGGTGAGTGAAGGTATTCGAATCGAATCGATTCGATTCGACGATGAAATGTATACTTGTCCCACCACCACGACAAAAACGTACATCATTTTTTTAACCTTTAAATTTCTCTTTCATCGTGATCGAGTAGGCACTCCTTCATAAGTACAAAGTTGATCTCTTTTTAGCAGGACACGAGCACAATTACGAGCGGATGTATGATGTATACAAGAACGAGACTACTCAGACCACCACAAACCCAGCCCACACAATTCACATCATAACTGGTGATGCAGGGGGACCTGAGGGGCATGAGACCTTCACTCGGCCACAGCCGGACCTCACAGCTTTCCGCACAGATGGCTTTGGCTACAGCCAGATGACTGTGTACAATGACACACACTTGCTTTGGGAACAGCGGCAGGGGGAGTTCTATTCTGATCGATCCTTCGCTAATGCAAAGGTAATCGACAGTTTCTGGCTTGTCCAGGAAAATCATTAATTTATTGAAGGAGAGTGGAGGGGGATATTTTAGAGTCTATTGGAGGGGAGGCATTCTCCTTTTAAAAAGTCTATTTCAGCTCGATTCTTCGCTAATGCAAAGGTTATCGACAGTTTGTGTCTGGATTCTGTTCTGGTAAACTAGGTTCTGTTCAGGATACATACATGATGAAGTTGAAGATATGAAGATTTGATTTTTGAAATGTTACTAATGTTGTGTTTTTAATTAATGCAAATCATCCACCACTTGTTCTGCACCTTTGGGGTGCTCATAGTGCTAAATTGTGAACAGGAGAAATATGTGGGTGGGTAAAGTAATATTTTCATTGAGTAAAATTGGATGACGACACAAAACCAAAATGCCCCCCCGGGTGCACACCGACGACAAGCCTAAAATCTAAAATCTAAATAGTCACTGTTTTCTTGCAATGTATCTCTAGCTTGCCTTATGCCGTCATTACCAACTCCTCCCGGAGCCATGGGCGGAGAATTTTCACAACCTTCCCCTCCGCCTTCACACCTGGGAAAGGGCAAAAACCAAAGCCCGAAGTTTAAGTCAGAACTCCCTATTCCCGAAGTTGGTAGTGATCCAAATTCACTTAATCTTTTCGAAACCTTCGATAGTAGTGAGTTGTCCAGCGCTTTGGGATGTCTGAATAGCTTGTTAGATTTTACTGCTGACAACGATGGAGGCTCTGGGGGCTCTGCTGGTGATGACATACCTTTTTTCCCGCCTGCAGTTAAGCCGCTTCCTGCCAAGTTGAAGACGAGGCGAAAGGGAAGGTGAGTTCATCTCTGTATAAATGTTATTTTAAATGGCCGTGCTAATTCTTACACGTTGCAAAACACCACCTGCACTTGCACCAACAACATAGCAACACATCCCCCCACAGTTCCCCAAACAATTCCTCCCGCTCACTTGGTTTACTCTCGAAGAAGGAAGCACGCGAGCGTAATCTTAGCAACTGCAGCACCGGGAGCACCGGGAGCAGTGTGAGTGCTGAGGTAGCCGTCCCTTCTCCCCCTGGACTCAGGCAACCCCCTGGATTGGAAGTTCCTGACCATAAGTCCACTCCCGAGAGTGTCGCTGAAATGCTCTTCAAAACTACCCCCAAGGGGGCTAAAAGGTCGTTGGGAGAGCCGACGAGAACAAACTCTGGGATTGTAGGCTCAAAACCCGAACACTCACCTAAAATTAAAATAACCACACCACTAGTGGCACCTGATGGCCTTGGACTGAACTTGGATTCATTGGCTGTGGTGTCATCGTCAGAACCGTCATCATATATACCCACACCCTCCCTTCCGACTCCAACCTCCTCGAAGCGGAGTGTCGATTTTAACCCAGATGTGCTTCATTCCGGGGGAGAGGAGAAGGGAGAAGCTGTGGATGGAGGAGTAGGAAAAGAAAAAGACCAGCAAGATCTCAGCACCATGAAGGGATTCGAAAGCGTTGCAATTAATTGCAATGAGAAGGGTAATGATTACGAAGCGATGATGTGCGAATACCAAGATTATAACGGCGATGAGAGCGAGAATGATAATATTCTTTACGAAGTGAACAGTAGCATTGCACAGCTTCTCTCCTCCACTCTGAACGACACTCCCCTTGAAGAATTGATTGTCTTTCCCCAATTCCACCTCAGGAAGAACAAAATGCGCTACCGAGTTACCAAGGACAAATCCGTGCGCTTCTTTTCTGACCAGGTGAGCAATGAAGAGAATCGCAGTTATCGAAAAACATTGACTCCCATCTCACCCTCTCCCTTTTTTTTATTGGTCGGCATCGGCACAGTTAAGCAGCGCAGTGGCCAAGCTGGAGTGGTTTAAGAACCTTGGTGGATCTCCAGACATGGACACATATGTTTTGCTACTTAATGGGGCTGTGAGGGCCCTCAATATGACAGCTGCCAAAAGTATTTTCGACGAAATGCAATCCTTCGGTATCAGACCCAACATAATAGCCTATAACACAATGCTCTGCGGATATTGCTACGTCGGGATGGTTGACGAGGCGCTCGCTGTCTTCGAAAATATGAAGGCTGATGCCATCGATCCTGATCTTGTAACCTATAACGAGCTAATTGCCGCGTGCTTCATCAGTGACAAACAGACTACAGCTTTAGGACTTTTGTCGCTAATGAAGACGACCACTGTGGTTCCGAATGGCCTCACCTATTTGATTACGCTTACTGGTCTGTCGATGTATGGAGAATGGAAACAATTTGACCGGCTAATCGAAGAGATGGAGGAGTACCATGTTCGTCTAGATTCACTCATGTTTGTCGTAATTTTTCGGGGAACCAAGAGCGCTGACAGCGCCACAGCTTTAAAATTTTTGGACCTGGCTGAAAAACTCGGTATCCAATTGAACAGCTTCCACGGTATAGCGTTGGAAAGGTGGACGAAACCGAAGTGGCTGAAGGATGTGTCGGTCAGAACCTGGTTTGAGCTACGGCATATTGACTACAATTCGCTACCAGATGTTCCCCCCGACGACCCCAATTTCCAATACATTGTCTGTGTGCTGAGCGACGGAAAGTCAGCTAATTCCAATCCTGCCAAATCTTCCAATACTAGCCAGAGCACCGCGAGCGGCAGCGCGCAGACAGATATCGAGATGACGTCTGATAGCAGGCGAACAAGCAATGTTAGCAACGTCAGTAGCTTATTTTCTAACTCCAACACGAGCAGCAGCAGCGGAGCTCTCACCGAGCCCTCTCGTCTGAGTCCCCCTATCAATGAAATCACGGTTGACTATGCTATGACGGCGAATGATCCTGATGGCAGCGAGTCGAAAAAAGCTTACTCGCGCCAATCTGTTGATGTCAGCAGGATTATCTTCACTGACAAATATGGAAGTGGAAGTGGAAATGCTAAGCTGGCTCATAACATGCATTTGAAGAGCAAGCGCGAGCGAAAAAGGGAAAGAAAACGCCAAGAAAAGCTGCTTATGCAGCAACAAACGGAGGTAGAAATGAGCCTGTCGTCGGGAGCTAGCGATTGGGCGGCGAATAATGCTGCTTTCTCACCTAGCGATCCCTCTTTACCGGAGCAACCAGGGCCACTCTCCTTTGACATTGATACTGCTCAAAGGGGACTTGCCCGACTCAAGGCAGCTCAAACTGAATTGCAGACGTCACAAAATGTACAAAATGTAGCAATCACAGCACAACCATACTATCACCATCAACATCAATATCAGCATCAACATCAACATCAACATCAACATCAATACCAGCAACCCATAATACTTCATCATCAACAACAACAATACCAGCAACAGGAGCCACAGACGACGACCATTTATCAGACACAGTACGTCAACAGAATTGTACCTGTCCAGGTGAGCCGGAAAAAAAAGGAACACGGTGCCAATGTCGAGTTGAAAGTGGAATTGAGAGTTAAAGTTATACTAACCCCACATTCTTTTTTTTTTGGTCACAGCCGGTTAAAGTTGTCACTAACATACAGCACCTAAACATTGCACCGACCACCTACCAAGCATACCAGGCCCAGATGTACACTCCTGCTCACCACAGCAACTACGCACAAAAACGGCAATATTACTACCCTGCACATCAAGGACAACAGTGGCAATACGGAACAGGTGCTGCAGATAGGACAAGAGGCAATAATCATAGAGGTGTGGCGGCAGGCGGCAGAGAATGGCAACAAGGTGGTAGCGGACGGGGACGAGGTGGGCGGGGAAAGAGATTTGCGGGGCGAGGAAAGATACCAGAAAATAGAAGACCTTATGATCCAACCGCCACCCACCAAGCAAAGGGATAATAAACCAAGCAAAGGGATCAATGCCTCCTCTAGGGGATGAAAAATTTCTATGAATTAACATCCTCATGGAAAAAAGAAAATCAAAGAGGGGAATTCCTGGTAATGGTAATGTGATCTGGTTGTCACCAATAATCTACGCCCAGTGTGCGAAGTGAGTGAGCATCGCCGAGCAGTTGAAGGGTGCAAAATTGTCTTGTAATACATTTTCCCCCTCGTCCAGTAACATGACTACATGACTTTAGAAAGTGAATATTTGCATTTTGAAAAACACTATCATCGATACAATATTATCCATCCTCAGCCTCTGCATCGTCCGACAAACCTGCTGGATGAGACCGACTGACTCGGCCTCGCGTGCCACAATGGTGCCTCTCTCACACAGAGGATCAACCAAGTTGCACGTGAGAGAAATGAGGTTGCCATTCAGGAGGAGCTTGGCGCTCGTTGCCACGGCAATAGAGCGGACAACATTGTGATCTAGACATGTTGTAAACTTGCCCTACCTTAGCCAATGTAACATAGACAATAAACACACATCCTCTGTTAAATAATCTGTGAGAACGCTATTTTTTTGGCGAAAAACTGGGCTGAGTTCGTGCGCTTTTGAAAAAAAATGAAATTTCGTTTACTTAAATACATTTTTGATATACCATTTTCTTTTGATAATATTATTTAAATATATATTATAATTTTATTGAATAAAAAAGTTTTCAATAAATAAATTAATTAAATTTATTATTTTTTGATAAAAAAATTATTTTTCAAAATATAAAAAATTATAATATTTTTATTAAATTATTGATAATAATAGATTCTTAATATTATACAATTTATGTATAAATGATATTATGAAAACAAATTGAATTACAAAAATGTATTTTAGTAAACGAAATTCATTTTTTTAAAGGGTTGGTTTTTGAAAGCGTTAGCACAGAGATAGCTATGGGCCCTTACCTCGCTGTGTTGAGTTAAGCGGTTCTTGTAAATGTGAGGGTTAGAGAAGGTTTTTAGATCCTCTCTACGGAAGATTTTATTAAAGAGCTGATTTCGGAGCTGCTGAGGATAAAAAAAACTTCTCCATGTAGTAACCTCCAGCAAGCACAGTAACTTGACAAAAGACTAAAATACCTCAGCTCAGATGCACGAGAGATGATGCCTAGTACACTCGGGAATGGTGACCGAGACTCAGACCTCGACGAGATTCTATCTCGACATCTGTCAAAGTCTTCGGTATCGATCCAAAGTGACTACGGCTCCATGGGGAGCAGAGCTCCCTCCCACCGATCAGTTTCTTCATCTCCACGAGATGCGAAGAGCTCTCCTCGCAAACTGAAACTAACCACGGCTGCGTCACCGCGCACCAAGTTTCTCCAGACAAAGCGTGATGTGTCTTACCTCCGCGACACTCCAAAAAGAGAACTGTGTGCTTCCCTTCCGCCCTCGTTGATCCCCGAATCCGAGATGGTCTTGGAGAAGACAATGTTCCCTCCGGAAGACAAGAATCGTCAGTGCTGGTATGATCCGGACGAGAAGGTGTATGTTTCTGTTGCTTTCCCCTCCCAAAGACCAACAGGGCGCCATGACGTGGCTCTACTGGAGGAGTGGCTGACAAGGGCACTGGGAGAAGACGAGTGGATGAATAATGTGAACGACGAAAATCGGAATCAAATAGTGAGGGATCAGCTTGCCAAGCTTCAGATAGGTTTCCGAGAGATTGTCAGGCAGGTCACCGTAACTTGTGCAGAGAGGGGTCAGCTGCTTGACAGGATCTGGAAGTCTACGTCATCGCTACTTGAGTACGTAATGAAACAGATGCAGACGACAATTTTGACCTGTCAGCAGCGGATGGAGCAGTTGAACCTCCGTGCGGGGAAGCATGAATCTGATCTCTTGAATATGAAAAATCGACACGAGGAGGAGTTGAAGATACTCAGCCAGACAATCGGACACAAGTGGGGGCAGCGCATTGAGAGTGTAAAACAGGCTCTCATCGATAAGGAGATGGAGGCCCGGCGCTCGCAGGAGTCTATGGCATTGCTCAAGATATGGTTCCCATCCTTCCATGTGTTTGCCCCTACTGTCTTAAACTCCCTCTTGCCCGCTAAGGACCCCACAAGTTCCATGGAGATGATGGTTCTACCACCAGAAGAGGCACTGAAGAATGACATCAAACGCGTAATCGAGAGCACGATTTTTGACATGAAATTTGTGAAGGATAATGAAAGTGAGGACGAGGACGGTGAGGATGACTTTGGAAATGGAGCTCATAAGGACAAGTTCCCCTTCAATAACGGTCTAAACCACACAAGCCTCGAGGGTGATCAAGATAACGCACACGATACAATCAACAAGATGCAGCAGCACTCTCCGTCGACGCATGCGCATCCCCAGCGACGGCGCTCCAGCCAAAACCGAAAAGAATCCATCTTCAGGTCTTTGATGACCGCGAGCCGCGAGGTGAGCCAGCCAGATTCAAGTGGAGTGCCAGCGCTTACGGATTGCTCCGATCTCGGAGCGGGGAGGCAGCAAGGAAGGCACACCGCAGGGGTATTATTAGGCACGCAGAAATGCCTCACCTTATGATCAGATGCGCCAACAACAGCTAACCCTCTTTCAATAAATATCTTTACATCTTTCACTCCTCTCACTCCTCTCACTCCTCTCACTCCTCTCACTCCCCTCAATCCCAAAATCGCTAGTATCAAAACGAGATCGACCACCTGAATTCGCGCGTTAGGCAGCTGGAGAAGGAGAGGGACCTTGACAAGATTAAATTCCAACAACAGCTCAAGGAATCACAGAGGAAGCACGCATACCAGCACAATTTAATAATGAAATCTACTATCACGAAGCCTCTCACACCAAACATTCAGCCACATGGCTACCATCACCATGCCTCAAAGCACCAAGACCAGCACCACCATTTTCAACGTGACGACAGCGATGGCAAGATAATCAATGCAGGGAGGGTACAACGGGAGTGTATCAGGTTCATCAAATCATATGCGATATTTATGGACAAGCGTACCACAGCGCTACTGACGGGAAACATTAGAAATAGTAACACGTGGTGGATGCTCAAGATAGACTTTGGAGATTTCGTCAAGCAGCAGGTTTTGCTGAGAAATCCAGACAATTTTCACGATAGCAAGCAGGCCCTTCAAATACTCGAGCGTAGCGCATTGCACTGGGCGGGTCAGCATGATGACGAAGGGACGCGCCGCCAGATGACAATGTACAGCAAGCTTATGAATGTTAGCAAAACGCCCTACACTCCCCGAGAAGCGGCGTTGTGGCTGACAATGAGCAACAAACTGCACGAATACTTTCGTTTTGCCTACAATGACTTTGATGCCTTGCCGATAACTATTATTCCCGTCACGCAGGCGGAAAAAGTTTTCAGGGACGTGCTAGTAGGGCAAAATCACATTAACATCGCAGATCTGGACATTAGCATCTTTGAAGGGCCGGAAGGAGGAGGGGGAGGACTGCATCGGAAAAAAAAAGAAGATGCCTCGACCGAGGCTGATACCAACATCGATTACACAGAGATACACAAAAAGAACCTAGAGACCGGAAGGGAGTGGCGGTGCCTCCCGAAAGCGTTCATTACAAGCATTGACGAAGAAATAGCTAAGAAAGCACTCAAGTACGAGAGTCTCCACATAGAGATATTTGAGTTCTTTGAGGTTGTGCTCCACGCAATGCATTCATTCGAGAGCGAACTTAGGCAGGCACTGGTATACCTTTGCATGGTTGCCAGTGGGAACGACGAGGTAGATTCTTTGAGTTACTTTGAGTTCGATGTAATTATTGACATCGTCGAACCCTCGTTGCCCCCGGCAATGCGGAATACTCTGTTCCATTTGTTCGCAGGTGCAGCTTTTCTGAAGGAGGGGAAAAAGTGGGAAGCGAATGCATTTGCGGATACGCTGATCGAGTACTCTTTGCCACTTGAGAGGCTTGTTGCCGTTTATATCATGCAGCAGTACCAGATTGCCGAGGCGCTGGAGCTGAAATCTATTTCTGTCATAAAAAACGCAGAGAACTTGCTGAACGATATAGCCGAGAAGAACGAGGAGGAGGACATTACAGAGGAGGAAGACGAGGAGCACGAAATACTCATAGATCAATTGAAGGGGAGGGTCGAACAGGTGAAGAAACTTATTCATGAATGTGAGCAGGAGAACCTCGAACCACAAATGCGAAAAAAGCATGTTGACATAGCCTATCTCAGCTGCCTTTTTCTGGAACAAGAGAGCAAGGCAATTCAACGACAATTCTTGGGTGGAGGGATCACCGAAGGTGCCGCAACTAGTGGTAATCATTTCTTAGCACACGCTATCACATTTGACCGCACGTTACTGCAAAAGAAGTGCTTTCGACGGTGGATACACTGGAAAAAAAAACAGGAGGAGACAAGGAGGAAAGCTAGTGTTTTTTGCTAGGGGAGATGACGCGAGAACGAACGAACATACGTTCTGTATACTTCCTGAAGGAGGAAAGTAATTATTACTAAATGAGGATTTGTTTTTGTTGCTGTTTGCTGTTGGCCTCGAAAAACCACTCAAAATCTTTTTTCTCAAACTACTTCTCCTCTACCAACCCTCACATTCTGTTCGCTTTCCTCCGCACTACACTCCGCCCCGTCGATAGGTGGCCCCCCCTTTTCGTATATTGAAACGCCGAGGATGACGAGAAGGGTACTTACAATAAAACTGAACCCAATGTCAAGTTCGTCTTTAATAAATTCGAAAATAATGACATAAATGATTACCGTGAGGAGGCTGAGATTGAAAAGAGTTGCCTCACTTGCCTCCATAAATATTGTCGTCAATGCATAGAAAGCGACCAGTGAAAGAACGAACCCGAAGTATAACCCAAAGTAACGAGGTTTTGTGCAGGATTCAGCATCAAAGTCATCAATCCAAACAGAGCGCTCAAAGAGGGCAACAATCGCTAAAGAGAAGCAGGCACCAAAGAGACCCAACATACTGAGATATTCCTGTTTTTCCACTCGTTTTACGGCCCACTCGAAGAAAACATTGTTGAGGGCATAAAGCATGGTGCCAAAAAAAACCAGCGCATCTCCTAAAACTCCATGTCCGTCAGTATTTGATACCCTATAATCTGCGATTATAGTGACGGCGGTTCCTAACATAGCGAGGAAACAACCAAAAAAGTGAAGATTGGTGTATTTTCTCCGGAAGATCAACTTACTGATGACCATTACCCAAGCTGTGCTACAAGTTGAGATTAGCACGACAGAGAAGATTGAGGTATAATTGTAGGAGAGAACGAGTACGTAATTTGCAAGGACGTCAAGGACTGCCAAGATCATGTAGGTTTGCCAAGGAAGATGGAGTCGAATCAACCCGAAGAGGAAGGGGTATCGCTCAATCGTTGTCGTATCCGTCGTTGTCATAGTCGATGCATCTCCAGACTCGTTACTCTTCAAAAAGCCAGACCTACTGTCACTGCGTGTCCGTCTACCGTGATCAGTTCCCTCAAACCCAATCCCTTCTCGCCCATTTTTTTCTCTGCTACATAAACCCACGAGGGAGAAAGCAAGAATCACGTACACAAACATAGTCTGGGAAGCAGGCTTTGTTTCGCCACAGTATTTTGTGAGCTGATCATTGAAAATTCCAGAGAGGGCAATGAGAACAGAGATTAGTTGGCCAAGCGCTAAGACACCGGCTTTCTCTAGGCCCATAGCGGAAGCAGACAAGCAAAAAAGGCTACTCTAAGCTCGGCCAGCGGTGGTTAAAGTAGCGGTGCTAAAAAGCTACTCTAAGCTTGGACAGCTAACGAGGGTAGCGGTGGAATTTTCTCGTTCGCGAAGGTGGGCTATTTCGCCCGTTTTTGGCATTTCTTTTTCTGAGCCAAGCAAAAAAAACGGAACCCCAAATTTCATACCTAACACACTCCATTGCTTGGGCTTTTCACCCCTAAAATCTACCAGCGTACACTCGCCTGAAAACACACACAATGGGGGATGAATGGGATGACGACGAATGGGACGTGGACGATTCCCAGCTTGACTCTCTGAATGCGCAGGAGGACGAAGAAGAAGAGGATCTTGCTGTCAAGGAAGCTGAGCTGGCCAAGAAGCTCGAAGCGGTCGAACTGAAGAAGAAAGGAAATGCGCGACTCCAGAAAGAAGAAGAGGCGAAGACGAAGGCCCTGGAGGCGAAGGCTGCCAAGAAAGCCTTAGCGCTTGAGGCGGAGCTTGAAGCGAACATGAGCCCTACTGAAAGAGCCAGGCTTGAGGAGGAGAGGGCGGCAGATGACGCGATGGAAGCCTTCGGGGGACCAACAGTAGGAAATTTGGGGGCGGACAAATACGCTGGGGCTGGAGATAAGGTGGTGTTGAAGGATTTGAAGGATCATTTGAAGGTGAGGAGGAGTGCTGTGAATGCAGAGGCGCGTCTCTCTGAGGAAGGGGGGAGAGTCTGTCGAAGGAGAAAGAAGGAAACGTACTCGAGGGGAGGGTTTACACACACGTTGCCGAGTTGGATCGACCCCAGTGAACCAAAACTAACAGAACACTCTCACAACCTTCCTTCCCTTTCCCTTTCCCTTTCCCTATCCATTCCTGTCTCCATTCCCAGCACGCTGCTAAGGTGGGCGATGCCGTAAAAAAGCACGGAAAGACTCACCTTGCTTTGACGTTCTTGAAGGAGCTTTTGCAAGAGTGCAAAGATGTACTCGACGAGGACTCAATTGGGGAAATCATTAAGTCATGCAATGTGATCAAAAATGAGAAGCAGACGGCAGCAAAGAAGAAGGTGAAGGGTCAAGCACAAAAAAGCAAGAAAGTTGACAAGAAGAAGGAGGCTGAGGCGAAGAAGAAGGCGGTGGATCTCTACGGTGACAATGATCGATATGACGAATACGATGATTACGGTGCCGGATATGAGGATGCATTCTTCTAAGCTTGATTTGGTAGACATTAATGATGAGAACATGCGGTGCGGTGTTTGTGAATGAATGGCTCATTTTTTTTAGCACAACATCAAACTAGCTAGCCCCTCACTAGAGAGACGCAGCAAAAATTGAAATGGCAGTAATAGCATTGAAATGCGGACAGAAATAATTATAACAGCCAAAACGAATTCTTCTTCCAAAATATTGTCAGCATTCCACTTACACAACACACTCAAAACAACATTATTCACAAACTGCCTTAGTTGCTGGCGTATACAGGAGTGCCCTCCCAAGTGATGGTGACCGGGGCGTCTTCATCGTCTTCTTCTCCATCCTTCTTAGCGACGTAACTTCCCCCTTGTTGGATGCCACTCTGGAACTTGAAGCTCCCCTCTCCATCAGGCTTTCCATTCTTAAAGGTACCCGAATAAACAGCGGCGCCCTTAAGTTCCCATGATCCCTCAGTGATGGACCCGTCCACCCAAGTTCCGACAAGCTGGCTTTGATCCTTACCAAATTCATACCTTCCCTGCCCAGATTTCTTTCCATTGGCAAAGGTTCCACTGTAGATGTCACCACTGGCTTTGTAAATGTATGTTCCTTCTCCAGACATCACGTCGGCGGCCCAGAAGCCGTCATAAGTATCGCCCGAAGGGAATGTCATCCTCCCTCTGTGCAAGTGATTTTGTTAGCATAGGGTGGTGATAAATTTAGTCGGGAGATTGCCTTCCTCTGTCTTGGTTCTCTCACCAAAAAGCCTCCCTCTAAACAACAAGCTTACCTTCCTTCCTTCTTTCCATCCTTATACTCCCCGTCATAGGTGGCAATCACAACAGTATCTTCTCCATCTTCTCCTCCAGGTCCCATCCAAGTGTACTTTCCTTTCCCTTGCTTGAGCTTCTCATCATCAAAGGTGCCTTCAAATGTGCTGCCATCAGCGTAGGTGACCGTGGCAACTCCAGCCCGGCTCACCCAGTTGGTCTCTTCAGGCTCCTCCTTGTCAGTATAGGTAATCTGAGGCACAAGACAGAGAGTAACAAAACACAGAAACAGGCACGACCAGAGCAACAATCAGCGTTCATTGGATTTGGTGAGTGAACCGGTTTAAAAGTTTTGAATGTGTTAGCCGTCTTCATATACAACGTATACCCCTCCAAGGTCCCCTCAGATTCGCACTGTATCTTTATCCCCCCCACTACCCTGTTACAAAATGGAGTTGTTGTACGTGCACATCCAAATTAACACACTATTTAACCAACAAACTGAGAATTTAACATTTCCAAGCGGCCCAGTACAGATAACGGCGCCTTACCTTGAATTCGCTTTCTTCGTCTCCCATCTTGACCAAATTTTTAGCTTTTTGCCAACTAACACTTTTGGCAGCAAACCGGTCGCAACACCACCATCTGTTGGGTGGCATCTTATATATCTTTACAGCTTGATTTACTTGCAAAAGCAAATAAAATACCAAGACTGTACGGTATAGTACAGTTTACCTCCCCAGTAGGGTATTTTACGCTTACGTATCGTTGTAAAAGCCTGTAAATCCATCAATATCCAGATCAGACGTGTGTTAGCAGCTTCTCAGTTTTCACTCCCTAGTTCCCCCTACACCCCTTTATCCTTTATATTATGATTGACTATAGAGGCTTCACACCATCGGAAGGCATCGGAGACGGTGGAGTGTACACTAAGATTTGTCAGCCCTCTTCATGGACTAACGAGAATGGAACCATCACCATAGAGAACCCAAACAGTGGAGGTTTGGTCTTGCCCTTATTTGGGGATGACGAGCTCTCTTGGGGTCGCGAGGTTCTTGGTATTCTTTACTTCTTGGGTATGATTTGGGCTTTCATGGGTGTGGGAATTGTCGCTGATGTCTTCATGGAAGGTATTGAGACCATCACCTCTCAAACTAAGAGGGTGAAGGGTCCTGATGGAAAGGAATATGAACTCAAGATCTGGAATGAGACGATTGCGAACTTGACACTCATGGCTCTAGGAAGTAGTGCCCCTGAGATTTTACTTAATGTCGTCGAAATTTTATCCAGCGACTACTTTGCTGGGGAGTTGGTAAGTAGTGCATGATATGTATTTCACCGGAAGAAAATGAGCCGCTGCTAACACACTAAAACACCCAACACCCAACACCCAACACCCAACACCCAACACCCAACACACAACACACAACACACAACACACAACAACTAACAACCATCACACGAAACCATCACCTACAGGGCCCGTCCACTATTGTTGGATCGGCCGCTTTCAACCTTCTGATGATCATAGCCTTCTGTGTGTCAGCCATCCCCCCTCCAGATGATGCTGGAGAGACCGGTATTCGCATCATCAAGGACACAGGAGTGTACACTATCACAGCCATCTTCTCCGTATTTGCTTACATCTGGCTTTTGATCATCCTGATGTTTATCACCCCCAATAAGGTCACCCTTATGGAGGGCCTGATCACTTTCCTCCTCTTCCCCGTCACTGTCGGACTGGCATACAGTGCAGACAAGAACTGGTTTAAGGAGGAGAAGGTGAGCCCCTACAACACTCATATTATTGGTGTCGGTGGGCAGAATTTCCGTGCTTTTGAGGCTGCCGAACTTCTCAAGGGCAGTGGCAAGGACACCTCTGGCGCCTCTGCCGAGGAGACAGCCGCCTTTTTGACCCGCTTAGCGATGGCTCAGAACAAGCCTTCTCGTGCTCAGCAGAGAATCAACGCAATGCGTCAGCTGACCGGTGGACGCCGTGTGTTGCCAGTTCCAGGGAAGGGCAAAGCATACCTCAAGGAAATGCCCTCTTTAAAGGAGCTCCATGAGACTCCCGAGGTTAACTTTGGCAGTGGTGAGTACTCTGTTTTGGAGTCAGGTGGGCAGATCACTGTCCATGTCCACCGCATGCCTCCCACTGGCGACTTCACCGTTAAGTATGCCACTGAAGGAGTCACTGCCACCGCTGGTCAGGACTTCGAGGCTGTCAGCGGCGTCTTGGAGTTCAAGGATGGCGAGGAGGAGAAACAGATTTCCATTGCAATCAAGGACGACGACGATGTCGAGGACGACGAGACCTTTATGGTCAAGTTAAGTGATCCATCTGTTGGAAAGCTCGGTCCATTTTCAGAGACAATTGTTACTATTATTGACGATGACGAGCCTGGAGAGATTGGAATCAAGGGGAAGGACATTAAGTTGACATGCACCGAGAAGGATAGTCATGTCAAGTGTATTGTGTCCCGCTTCAACGGTAGCAGCGGGCCTGTTAAATGCAAGTACGCCACTGTCGATGGCTCTGCGAAGGGAGGTGTCAACTTCGATTCCTCGTCGGGCGAACTGACTTTTGAGAACGGAGAGATCAGCAAGATGGTTGACATTCGCATCAAGAACACTTCCGCGTATGAGATCGACGCAGAGTTCACCGTGAAACTCAGCGATTTTGAAGGGCCCGAGAAATCGAAGGGCTTTGCCGACCATGCCGTTGAGTTCTCTGTTAAAATTGTTGGCGACGAAGAGCAGAAAAAGCTTGTCGAAGAGGCCACCAAGCTGATGAATATGGAGGTAAGCACAAATGGCTATACAGCGCACAATTGCGAGAATAGAACGTTGTACAACAAAATATGCTAACCCGGATACTGGCTACCCCCCCCCCACTGTGTTAGCTGGAGAAATATTCAGTTGGGAGCAACAGCTATGCTGACCAGTTCAAAGAGGTTTTCGAGATTGGCTGCGAGGACGGAGAGAAGCCCGGCACCTTCGACTACGTCATGCACGCGATCACACTGCCTTGGGCATTCGTCTTTGCCTTTATCCCCCCCTCTGGATACGCCAATGGTCTTCTCACTTTTTTTGTCGCTTTGGCCTTGACTGGTTGTGTCACAGTCCTGATTGGCGACATTGCTGCCCTCTTTGGATGTGTGATTGGCATGAGTGACGCCGTCACCGCCATCACATTCGTCGCCTTAGGAACTTCCTTGCCGGACACCTTCGCCAGTAAGGCCGCAGCCGTCGGCGACGAGACTGCTGATGCTGCTATTGGCAACGTCACTGGTAGTAATGCAGTGAATGTCTTCTTGGGTCTAGGACTTCCTTGGTTGCTGGCTGCAATCAACTGGGAGGGTGTGGACACCGACACAAGCGAAACGTGGAAAGAGAGGTACGGCTATTACGAGGATGGGGGTACTGAAGGCAAGTTCGTCCCAGGCAATGATAAGAACTGCCCCAACTGCAAACAAGACTACCCCGAGGGAGGATTTATTGTCCCTGCCGGATCACTTGCAATCTCCGTTATCGTCTTTTGCTGCTGCGCCATGTGCTGTTTTGCACTCTTGTACTACCGCAGGGGAGCTGTTGGAGGAGAGCTCGGTGGAGACCCCGCCAAGGCCAAGGTCCACTCCATCATCCTTGGGGGTCTGTGGTTTATTTATGTTGGTGTATCTTGGTACATGGATAGCAACCAGTAAAAAAAAGCTTTGCAAACAAGCGAACAATGCAAACAACGCTACGCTGCATGTGATAGAATACTTGCTTACGATATTGTGAGGCATATAAACAAATGTGACACTAAAAAGACAAAAAAAGGGATTGCACACACAACATACACTACAACACAAAACGAAAAAAATGGATGAAATTTCCTTCCCTAAAGACCTTCCTTTTCAAGTTATTTGTCATCTTCGTTGTCTCTAGCCATCACAAAGCGTAGGAAGTCCAAAGTGAAGCTGTAGCAGTTGTTTTTCAATAAATGCAAATTGGCAGGGAAACAAGATGCAATGAATTCTGACACTTCCGACTCACCAAGTGCCGGGATAATTTCCATGTTAATTAGCGATCGCTTTCGGGCATCATCAGCATCAAAATCAACTTCTCGGAAACGAATCATGCCAGGTGAGTCGCGGAGAGAAAGCAGTCTTAGAAATGTGTCCCTTCTTTCGGCATTTTTTGGCAAAAAGTCGAGAAGTTTGGATTCACTGGAGTTTGTGCTCGTGTTCATGCTCACCAGGATGATTTGAGAATGCATTGGCGGCAGCCATGGAGGTGCACCAACAAGCGGAACAAAACGAACAGAAAACGATGTGAAAGATAGGCTTGTCACCCTCTCCAGGCAGATCAAAATCCCAATTGTAAGCGCCCATCGATCTGTCATCCAATTGTAAGCGCCCATCGATCTGTCATGCTAGCATACTGCAGCACAGGGCGCGCGATAAACTTTCCGAATAGTTCGTTTGTAAGAAAAAAATAGGTTTTTCTTCCCTCAAAAAAAACCTTTGAAAATCCCCAGAGAAAGCTATTTTTTCGCGCAACATATTATTCATTCCGCTCGAAATCAATGCCACCAATGAAGAATATCCTATCATCATTGCTGGTCTATATTACTCTAACTTATCTTGAATCATTGGTTCCACAGGTGCTTGCATCGTTCACCTTTTCCACGACTGGTGGTGCACACCAATGTGTGACGCACCACGGAGCATCGCGTGGAAGAGGGAGTGTTTGGCACTACATTCCGTGTACAACCGCTCCACCTCCCGCTGTTGGGTCAATCCTGGGCTTGCTGCGTGGTGGGGGGTCTCCCCCTGTGTCCCACACTGTTGCTGGAGTTGCTATGCCACCTAACGCAACATTAGCGAGAGTCAATGCGAACTCGCCGCCGAAGACTTGGTGGGCATTGGATATGTTTGCCATGCAGGGTCTGCAGGAGGTATGTGAGGTGCTGCCCGATTTTCTGTTGAGCGGGTGAAATCCATTAGAATCACTAACAAGTCACCCTATATTTTACCCTGTATATCTCCGTTTCCACTGCAGGACATTGTATTTTTGGTGGACTCCATTGAAGCAATCGCCAAGACGCGCAATCCCTTAGTTTTCGTCAAGTACCATAACCTTCTTGCTCTGGGGGCTAAACGGTTTGACGACAACACACAGAGCAAGGAAGACACTTGTTTGAGTAAAATGACTGACCTTGTGAGTAAAATGGAGAGCAAAGAGTTGTTGCTGGTGAGCAGGCTGATAACTCATAGCCTGACGATGGTGAATATTGCTGAAACCCGGCATCGCTTTCGGGTTATTCACGAAGAGGAAAAGGTAAGTGATCGATCTCCGGGTGATCTCCGAGTAATCTCCGAGTAATCGCCGAGTAATCGTCGAGTGACAATCGAGTGAGCGATCGCTGAGTGACCACCATGTGACCGCCATGTGACCGCCATGTGACCGCCATGTGACCGACACCATGTGATTGCCATCCATATTTCATGACTGTAAAAAACACAACCAGCACTAATCATCATCATTCCTCCCATCACCATCAATATAAAAAATTCCCTTATCCAACCTCGTAGCAAAAGTCGATCCGTCCTCTTCTAATTAATGAGGATCTACCACTCCATCACAGAGAGGATTCTATTTCTGGTACTATTGAGAGCATCTTTAAGGAAAGTGGCAACGAGGAAGTGACAAAGGATGAAATATTTGAGAGGCTTCTACAGCAGAGAGTGGAGCTCGTCCTCACTGCCCACCCGACGGAGGTAAACCGTCGGCTGCTTCTCCGCAAGCAACGTAAAATCTCGGAGCTTCTGCCTCTCATCGACAGCAAGGCCTGGACAACAACCAGCGAGAAGGATTCGACCAAGAAGGAGATTCGATCCATAATTACAAGTATGTGGGGGAGCGATGAGATCCGCAGAAAGAAACCGACGGTTCTGAAGGAAGCAATCGGCGGTGTCGCAATCATCCAGACTGTCCTGTTCGAAGCTGTTCCCCAGTACATCCGTCAGCTGAACGACGATTGCGAGAAATATTTGAACAGATCGCTGCCGCTGGACTTCACTCCTGTCAAGTTTGCGAGCTGGATTGGGGGTGATCGGGACGGAAACCCGAACGTCACTCCAGAGGTCACTTTGCAGGTTAATCTTATGCACAGGAAAGTCGCCGCTTCACTCTTCTTGGAGGATTTGAAAAAACTCAGCGACGATTTAGCCATATCTGATCGCTACTCAGGTGCCATGAAAGAGCTAGCAGACAGCTTGCCTCAAGGTTACCACGACAGGGAGTTTTACAGAAAGGTAATAGACCATTTAGTTGCGCGTCTAAGGGTTACTGTTAAGTACTGTGATCAGCAACAAGCAATTCTCGAAGGTTCCTCGTCGGCCATATCCCCAGAAATACCACCACCTACGACACCCATTATCACGAATACATCTGAGCTTAGCGCGCCGCTTCAGACTATATTCGATTCCCTGACTGAAACGGGATACGGAGATGTTGCAGATGGCCTGCTCACAGATATTATCCGTCGACTGAATATCTTTGGCGTCTCGCTTCTAGCACTCGACATTCGTGAGGAAGCTGCCCAACACACCAAAGCGCTAGACGCGATAACAGATTATTTGGGACTGCGTTCATTTGCGAGTATGAGTGAGCGAGAGCGCATCGACTTCCTGGTAACGGAGTTGAGGAATAATAGGCCGATGCTTCCCAGCGTTTCTCTGACCGACTTATTTCCAGCAGACGTTGCCAAAACGCTCCAGGTGTTCGAGACAATTTCGAATTTCCAGACCGAGGCGTTGGGTAGCTACGTAATCAGCCAAGCTGAGACTGCAAGCGATGTGCTAGCAGTCATGCTACTGCAGAAGCAGTACGGAATGACTAGGGAGAATGGCAAGCTGATGCGAATTTCACCTCTTTATGAGACTATCACTGCGCTACAGAACGCTCCTAAGACGGTCGAGACGCTTTTTACCCTCCCAATCTATATGGGTGCAATTGATGGCAAACAAGAAATCATGGTCGGCTATAGCGATAGCGCAAAGGACGGAGGTAGAATCGCATCTGTGTGGAATCTGTATCAGTGCCAAGAAAAGTTGGCGAAAATAGCAGATAAGTATGGCGTGGAGCTCACGTTCTTCCATGGAAAGGGAGGCACCGTGGGCAGGGGAGGGTCTCCCTCAGCATATAGATCGATTGTGAGCCACCCACCTCAGACGATCAACGGGCGGTTCAGGTGCACCGAGCAGGGCGAAGTCATCACACAGAATTACGGCAGCGCTGCTATGGCCCTGCGCACCCTTGATATCTATACGAGTGCAGTGTTACGGGAGGCCTTCGCGAAGCCAGTTCTCCCGTCAAAAGAGTGGCGATCACAGCTCGACCGTCTGTCCGAGACATCTTGTGCGGCCTACAGGAAACTGGTGAGGGAGGTGCCTGTTTTCGTTCCCTATTTCAGGAATGCCACCCCAGAGAGAGAACTCCAGCTGCTGAATGTCGGCAGTCGACCGTCCAAGCGCAACCCAAAGGGTGGTATCGAGAGTCTGCGCGCTATTCCTTGGACCTTCGCTTGGACGCAAACGCGTTGCCACCTCAGCGCATGGCTGGGTGTCGGAGAAGCGTTCGACTTCGAGAATAGTGATGACTTTAATACTGTCGTTAACATGTACGAGACCTGGCCATGGTTTCGCGAGACTGTTGACCTCATTGCAATGATTCTATCTAAGTCAGATGTAGGACTCGCAACGAACTACGATAGGTTGCTGGTCACAGAAACCGAAGAGATCAAGCTGGGGGAGGACATCATGCAAAACTTGAAACTGACAAGAGCCGGACTCTTGAAGATTACTGGTTACGATGACGTAGATGTCGGCTTCACGACACTCTCCAGCAGCATGAAGTATAGGGCGCCGTATATCGATACAATGAATGTGATCCAAGCGGAGCTCTTGAAACGTTTTAGGGTTTGTGATGACAACGTAGCCAAGGAAGAGAAACAGGTGAGGAGTTTTCTCATGTTTTGAGCACGCCGCCTCACCAGCAAGCACTCTCGCCAGAAAGTCTTAACCATATAACATGCAACCACACAAACGCGCAGGTCATCGAGGACGCTCTCATTGTCAGTGTTAACGGCATCGCCACCGGTCTGAGGAATTCAGGTTGATTTATCGTGCTCAATGGGTCCTCCCGGCCAGAGGATTGTAAATTGTAAAAGGTAATCAAAACGAAATTTTTGACGAAAATTTCTTCTAAAGATGGAAGAAGAACAATCAGTTACACAAAATCTCTCAGCTACTTTCTCCTAAGAATGGTTACATTTAAACGACCTCAATTAGATTGCTCAAAGACCTGTTCCCGGCAATGCGCCCGCCAAAGACAATAACTTCACGCCTTTCGTCTTCCTTGCCTAAATACGTCGCAAAACTGTTCATTGTGTGCCCAGTTCTTGAGCCTTCCTCTCCCTCCCCAATTCCACTTGGCCCTGGTAGCCAACTTAAAGTTGCCGTGTCGAGAAGGAAAGAGTCTCTGAACACTTCCACCACTCTCTCCTCATCAGCATCGTTGCTGCCATCTCCATTAGTAGGGTCCCATCCCCCATAAATGAGGATGAAGGTGCTGTTGTACTGCACGGCACAAGCTCCAGTGCGGGGGCTTGGGGGGTTGCCGCTTATGGTTGGAGTATTCCAAGAAAGCTTACCATCGAGTAAAGACAGGCAATGAACTGTATTGAACGCACTATTATCGTCGTTACCTCCGAATACATACATCACGTCTTTTATAACCACACTGCAGTGATAGCAGCGGGGGGAGGGGGGAGTTCCAGAAACGCGGGGGTGGCTAAGAGACGAAGAGTGCCAGATGATGAGGCGAAAAAAAATGTGGTCAGCGATTTTAACGAAACTCTGCATCGCTCATTTGTGTATTTGTGTGCAAAAACATCATTTCTCTCGACACAAAAACAACTCCAAAAACAACCCACTCACCTCCATCCCCACGTCTCTACATCGAGCATGGCTATACTATTTTGCATTCTCCCGCTCTTCTTGATTCCCCCAAAGATGAGGACCTGCTTGCCAAGTAAGGCTGCACTGTGCCCGCTCCGACCAACAGGCCTCACCCCATTTGTCTCAGCCGGGTACCACAACATCATATCCGTGTCGAACAGCATAGTCATGTCGGTGATTTCTTCTTTGTTATCAATACCCACGCTGACGCCTCCAAAGACAACCAATACTTCGCGCTGGGGAACGTAGGTACATGAGTGCCAGCACCGCGGCAGTCCATCACAATTCTGTGGCCTTGACCAGCTGCTCAAGTCCACATCATAGAGGAAGATGTCGGAAAGTATCCTGCCATTCTCGTTCTGCCCGCCATACACTAACAAGCTGTTGCCATGCGCGGGAATCAGTGTTGCCGTGTGCGCCCAGCGCTTCGCTGGGGGCAGAGTTAACTGAGTAGCATTTGTAGTACGGATCGGCGAAGAATCTTTCAGAGCGGCTGTTGCCTCGGCATTTATGATATTGGAAGAAGACTCATAAGTGTTCTCAGAAGCATTGCCGTCGTTATCGCTGGCGCTGCCATCGTTATTTTTGTCCGTGAATCCCAAGTTTAAGTTCAAGTGGCGTTGAGACCGCTGTGACTGCCTTTGAATCACATCATCAGTGTGCAACAACACAGTAGTCTGAGTCTGCGTCGAAGAAGGAGAAGTTTGGCCAAATTGGGGCGTCAGAGCTGAGAAAGATTTTGGCTGTTGCTTTTGATTTTTCTTTGAAGAATGAAAAAATACTCTCGCTTATTTGAAGCATGTAGAGCATTAATGTAATGTAGATGAGTATTCGCACAATTTATTGGATTAAGTATAAGATGAAAATTGTCATTTTAGAAAAACCGAAAAAGTAGCTAAAATTAGCTAATATTTAAAGAATGATGCATGTAGTGCCGACGATGAC
>ERZ651776.1827-NODE-1827-length-24612-cov-9.306012_pt1 | contig 24612 bp, 22 predicted proteins | sample MGYA00514761_ERZ651776 | MGnify/ENA metagenome assembly ERZ651776 | reverse complement strand
TTAACTCTAGTTCCTTTGTGAAAAGCTAAAGAAACTCTTTTTTGAAGATTTACGCCTAAAGGTGTAATTATGTTTATAATTTCTTTAAGCTCATTCTCTTCATTAATAAAATTTGTATATGCAATGGTAAATTTTAAATTAGAATTATTAACCTGTAAAGTTTGAACAACTTCACATTCATCTTTTTTTTGAATTTTTACACATCTTAAGGTCCAATCTCGATATTGTTTGGTAGTTACATTTGGTTGCTCTTTTTTCTCATCAGCTACAGTTAAGTTATTAAATGATAATAACAGCACAAATATAAAAAAATTTATAATTACAATTGATCTTTTAAAATTTAATATCATAACCAAATTGCATTTTTTAATGCTTGCTCTGTCACTTCTAGTTTATTTTTATTTTTTTTATTCTGTATTAAAGAAATGTTTCTAGTTAAATTTGGTTTTGTTAAATGTTTAAATAATAATTTATGATCTATAGCTACACTTTCAGGCATAACTGCAACACCTAAACCACTTTTTACACAGGATGCAGCTGTTGTGTCACTGTCTGTATAAATCATGTCTCTATTGTCACTGTTCTTCTCTTTCCTTTTTTTAATTGTTTTTTTAACTTCATTTTGATCTGGGAATTTTCCATTTTTTTTATATTCTGAATAGAAAAAAAATTCACAAGTATTTCTGTAAACATAATTTGGTTCTTCTCTCACCATTTTAATATCAACATTTTTTAAATTTTGAAACTTATGCCCCTTATAAAAAGTAATACAAAAAGGATCGTTATAGAGATTAGTTGTTACAATATTATTATCAAAAGTTTGTAAACAGCATATAGCAAAATCAATTTGATTTTTTAATATTAAATCAATCAACTTATAATTATCATCTTCTATAATAATAATTTTTTTAGTTTGATTATTTTTTTTTATTAACCAAAGTATGTTTTGTTTATGAGTAAAAGTTAATGTATTAGGTAGACCAAATCTTATTATTCCATTTTTACTTTCTTTAATTTCTATATTGTTTGATCTTATATTTTGTATTACTTTTTCATTATAAGCCAAAATGCTTTTAGCATTAAAGTAAAACAATTCTCCATCAGTAGTTAATTGCATGCCTTTTTTTGTTCTAATAAATAACTTCTTGTTTAGGTTTTTTTCAATTATTTGTATTGCTCTTGTAATTGATGGTTGAGAGACGTTTAAACCTGCACTTGCTGAAAGTATGCTGTCTTCATCAGCTACCGCTAAAAAATATTTTAAAAACCTTGGGTTTAGAAACGATTGTTCACTCATATTATAGAATATTTATATATATAATGAGTTTATATATACAATATATATTATATCGAATCATTAAATATGAGTAAATTTCTTAATAATGTATTAATTTTTCAACCTGTTAGATAACTTTTTTAATGGGTTATTTTTTTTCTATTTGTTTTTGCTTAGTGATAAATAAACGTATTCATTTTTCGTTGACCCCGTCGCTGAGCAAAAGTCTTATTTTTAAAAAGTTAATCTTACTTTTAAGCATACTTCTTTTTTTTACAAATCAATCTATTGCTGCTGATGTAACGATTTTTAGTGATGATAGTAGTGATTACTCATTTACAAACGGGGATACTCTTGCAATTAAAAATGTATCTGAAGCAAGTGGTAAATTAATTTTTTCTGGTAGTACAACAATTACCGGTATTGATAACAATGATGAGATTTCAGGAGAAATTAATTCAGCTGCTGTGACAAGTTTAACTGTAGAGGTTAGCATAACTAATAATAATTTACTTATTAGTGGTCAAGTAAACATCAATGGTTCTTTAACCAAAACAGGAAATGGTATTTTAAAATTTCAAGGAGATAATGATCAAATTATATCAAATGGACTAACAATTAATACAGGACAAGTAAGATTCACAGGCTCAAAGTCTAATCAATATCAATTTAATGTAACTGTTGCTAATGGAGCCAATGCCTCAGTAAATCAAAATTCTTTTGCATCAGGCAATTCAATTACAGTCCAAAGCGGAGGTTCTTTAAATTTTTACCATGGAACTGGGTCAGGAAGAACATATGGTATGAATATTAATCTTGCAGGTTCTGGTAATAATAACTTTAATAGCGGTACAGCTGCAACCTTAACAGATAGTGGTGATACAGATGCTCATACAACTTTAACCGGTTTAGTTACTCTTAATGGCAACGCTTCAGTTTTGTATGGTCAAAATGATGGGTCTGTTAGTTCTACAGGAAGATATAGATTTGGTGCTGCAAATGGATCAACAACCACTGTTATTAATTTGGGTAGCAATACATTTACTTTATTAGCAGAAGGTACAAATTCAAGAACGTATGATTTTTTTGATCAGGTGTCTGGCTCTGGTACTCTAGATATTGATCGATATACAGTAGCAAACTTCACACAAGGAGAAGGAAGTTTTGCAGATACAGTAAATTTAGATGTTCAAGGTACTTTGCTTTTAGATACCAATGATACAATTGCATCACTTACTGGAACCTCTACAGGTTCTGTAGATTTACAAAATATAGTCCTAACAATTGATCAAGATAATGACACTACTTATGCTGGTGTAATCACTGATAGCACAGGAACAGGTTCAATCATTAAATCAGGTACTGGAACATTAACTTTAAGTGGTACAAACACTTACAGTGGTAATACAACAATTAATGCAGGTGTATTATCAATTACTAATGATAATAACTTAGGGACTACCCCAGGATCTGCCGATGTAGATAATATCATTTTTAATGGAGGAAGTTTGGCAACTACTTCAAATATTACATTTAATGCTAACAGAGGTGTAACAATGACAGGTGCTGGAACTATTAATGTTTCAGATTCAACTACTTCTAATATTCAAGGTGTCATTACAGGCTCTGGCGCACTTACAAAAACAGGCTCTGGAACACTAACTTTATCAGGAACAAATACATACACTGGTAATACAATAATTAATTCAGGAATATTTAATGTGACAGGAACACTATCTGATAGTACTGCAGTATCAGTTGCTTCTGGAGCAACTTATGATGTGGATCAAACAGATACTGTTACTTCAATTGAAGGTGCAGGTAATATTGATATAGCAAGTTCAAAAACCTTAACAGCAGGTGATGGTAATGATAAAACGTCTTCAGGTATAATTTCTGGTTCTGGAGCATTTACTAAAGTAGGATCTGGAACTCAAACATTAAGTGGAAATAATACTTATACAGGAGCAACAACTATTAGTGATGGAACTTTAACAGTTTCTGGAACTTTGTCTAATAGCACTGATGTAGTTAACTCCGGAACTTATAATGTTAATAATAGTGACACTATTCAGTCACTATCAGGATCAGGTAACACTGTAATAGCATCTAGTCAGACATTGACAACAGGAGATAGTGGTAATGATGAAGTGTCAGGTGTAATTTCTGGTTCTGGAGCATTTACTAAAGCAGGATCTGGAATACTAACTTTATCAGATGATAATACTTACACAGGAGTAACAACTATTAATGCTGGAACTTTAACCGTTTCTGGAACTTTATCTAATAGCACAGCAGTTTCAGTTGCATCTGGTGCGACTTATGATGTGGATCAAACAGATACTGTTGCTTCAATTGAAGGTTCGGGTAACATTGAAATTGCAAGTTCAAAAACTTTAACAGCTGGAGATGGTAATGATAAAATATCTTCTGGAGTAATTTCTGGAGCTGGAGCACTTACAAAAGCTGGTTCTGGTGTTTTAACTTTATCAGGAACAAATACATATACTGGTAACACCACCGTTTCAGAGGGTACTTTGGAAATCCAGGGACAATTAGAAAATGGAAACTATGATGGTAGTATTGCAAATTCTGGGACACTAGCAATAAACTCTTCATCTAATCAAACTTTGGCAGGTGTCATCAGTGGTAATGGTACACTAACAAAATCTAGTTCTGGTACTTTAACCTTATCAGGTAATAACACATATATTGGGATAACTACAATTAATGCTGGAACCTTAAAAGTTTCTGGAACGTTGGCAGACAGAACTGCAGTAACAATTGCATCAGGTGCAACGTATGACGTAGATGCTAGTGACACAGTTGCTTCAATTGAAGGTGCAGGAAATATTGATATAGCAAGTTCAAAAACCTTAACAGCTGGTGATAGTAATAATAAAACGTCTTCAGGTGTAATTTCAGGTTCAGGAGCGCTTACAAAAGCTGGATCTGGAACGCAAACTTTATCAGGTAATAATACTTACACAGGAGTAACAACTATTAATGCGGGTACCTTAACCGTTTCTGGAACACTATCTAATAGTACAGCAGTTTCTATCGCTTCAGGTGCAACGTATGACGTAGACGCTAGTGACACTGTTGCCTCAATTGAAGGTGCGGGTAATATTGAAATTGCAAGTTTACAAACTTTAACAGCAGGGGATGGTAATGATAAAACAATTTCTGGAGATATTAGTGGTTCTGGTGGATTAACAAAAATTGGATCTGGAACTCAAACATTAAGTGGAAATAATTCTTACACAGGAATAACAACTATTAATACGGGTACCTTAAAACTTACAGGATCTCTTTCTGATAGTACTGCTGTTTCTATCGCTTCAGGCGCAACGTTTGACGTAGACTCTTCAGATACTGTCGCCTCAATTGAAGGCGCAGGTAACATTGATATAGCTAGTTCACAGGCACTAACAGTAGGTGATAGTAATGATAAAACTTCATCAGGTGTAATTTCAGGTTCAGGAACGCTTTCAAAGGTAGGGTCTGGAACATTAACTTTAGCAGGAACCAACACAAAAACTGGCTCAATAGGAATTGCAGGAGGAACTCTTTCGGTTTCAAGTTCGTCTAATTTAGGTGCTACACCAGGCAGCGTAGATGAAGATAATATTGTATTCAATAATAATGCAACATTAAAAACAACTTCATCTTTTACTTTGGCATCAAATAAAGGGATTACAATGACAGGAGCTGGAAAAATAAGCACTGATGCTTCTACAACTTTAACATATGGAGGAGTTATAACCGACTCAGGCGCATTAACAAAAACTGGTGCTGGAACTTTAATTCTAACTGGTGAAAATACTTACACAGGTGCAACTACAGTTTCTGCGGGTACTTTAATAGTTGGGACATCAAGTAATGGGTCAGATTCTATTATTGCAGGAAATGTTTCTGTTGAAGGGGGTGTGTTAAGTGGGGGTGGTGTGATCGATGGAAATGTTGCTTATGCATCCTCTGCTGGAACACTTGCACCTGGTAACAGTATTGGAACACTTACAGTTGGAGGCAACTTAACATTGTCAGTAGATGACACTACTGAAATTGAGTTTAATGCAACCTCAGCAGATAAAATAATAGTTAATGGTAACACTATAATAGCTGGAACAATTTCCTTATTTCCTGAAGACACAACTTATTCAGATACACAATTAACAATTGTGGATGGATCTGGTGGAGGTACATTTGCTGGAACATTTGCAACAAAAACAATGAATAATGAGAGTAATTTAAATGATGCTACTTGGGATATTTCATATGACACAGTAAATAAAAAAGTATTTTTAGATTTAAGTGCTGCAACAGATCCTTGTAATATTAATTGTAAAACTAGTATTGATAAATTTAAAGATGTAGCAAAAGTTTTTGATAATGCAACTACTGGAACACTAAAAGAGGTAGCAGATGTTTTAAAATTGTCAGATACAAATTCTGTTAATAGTGAATTAAACAAATTAAAAGGGACAGTGTTGGGTTCAACTCATACACAAACTTCTGCTAATCATAGCTACTTTAATAGAGCACTAAGCAATGTAACATCTTCAAATACTTCATTAGTAAGTAACTTTATTAGCTCATCTAACGAATTGACATTAGCATCACTTCAAGACAATGGATTGTATGGAAAAAAAGAGAATTACAGTGAGTATTATGACTACTCTGATAATTCTGCATTAGGCTTTATTAAGAATAATAAAAATAGATCATTGTTTGAAAACTTTGAAACTGAAGACCGTTCTTCTTTTTTAAGAACTTATGGAACTAATGTTAAGAGAGAAGATATAGGATCTTCATTTACAGGATACAAATCTGAAACAGTAGGATTGTTATTTGGTGAGCAATTTAAAAATAATAATGAAATGTTTAGTGGTTATTCATATGGTTTTACAGGAACAGACACGGATTATAATAATAACAATGGCCAGTCTAATATATATTCAATGCACGCATCAATTTTTAAACAATACGAAAAAGAGTATAATTCGTTTCATTATTTAACTGGAGCATACATATCAAAAACAAAGAGTGACCGAAATGTTTCTATTTTTGGTACATCTGTAAATGACAAATATAAATCTGATTATTGGGATATTGGAATAAATCAAGAAGCTCAATATGTTGAAAAATTTAATTTTAACGATTTAAGTATCTCACCATCTTTCAAATTAGGTGCTACTTATGTTTTTAAGGGTGATGTAAAAGAAACAGGAGGTGATCTTGCCTTAAACGTTGATAATGAAAATTTGTTCATTCTAAAACCTGAAATTGGATTGTCACTTGCAAAAAATCTAAGCATAAATGGAAAAATTAATAACGATATCAATCTAGCAGTTTTTGCTTCACAAGATCGTTTTATAAAAGGTACCAAGTCATCTGCTAGATTTGCATCAGGTTCTTCATTTAATATTGATTTACCAAAAGAAGAGGAGATTTATTACTCAGCTGGACTGGGCTACAATTATTTAAACAAAGAAAACAATACAAGTTTAATGGCGAATATTTTTTTAATTAAAAATGATGAAGATGACATGAATTCAAATATTTTTTCATTTACATTTAGAAAACTATTTGGAGAATTTAAAAAAGGTAGAATACCACCAGTTATTGTTAAAAAAATTGACAAACAAAAAGATAACACTCAAAATAATACAAAAGAAGATCAAACTTTAGAAGAACTTGAAGAAAATATCAAAATTGTTTTAAAGAAAGACCCAAGTATAGATGATGTTGAGAAAGTTTATAACAGTTTAAAATCTCAAGATCAAAAAAATAGGTTAACACTCAATGATGTTTATAATAATTTAGCTGCTAACTGTTATGCGATAGAAAAAAACTTATCTGAACTAGTTAAATATTATAATAAACTTCAATTATACAGCATCCTTGATAAATGTGCACGATTGTCTGAACCTAAAGTTCATTTAATAGCTGATCGACTTCACCAGATCCAAAATGATGAAAAAACTTTAATACATGAGGTGCACTTAAGATATCTAAGATTTTTAAGCTATGTTCCCTTCATAAGCTTTATTGCACTCATGATATTGTTTTATGAAATTTTAAGAAGATTTTTTGTATCTCGTTTTAATTCAAGAAATACAATTTAAGAAAAGTTATTAATTGTAATTTCTATATCTTCTTTTTTAAGCATCATTAAATCTACTTTAGTTTTGTTATCTTTCTTTGATAATCTAAGTGATTGTGATTGAACGCAGGCCTCAAAAAACTTTCTAATGTCTCTAGCATTAGAATATCTTTCAGCCATTATTTCTATAATTTTTTTACAAGCATTCTTAATACTTAGACTGGCGTCATTAGCTATAATGTATTGATTGTCTCTACTTAGTTTATAAAAAATTTGATAAAGCTCTAAATCATTATAATTTTCAAAAATAATATTTCTTTTAAATCTAGAATTTAAACCGGCATTCGCCCCAATAAAGTCGTTCATTTTATTTTTGTAGCCAGCAACAATAACGATAAGTCTATCCCTGTAATCTTCCATATATTTAAGTAATTCATCAATTGCTTCTTGACCATTATCATTCGGATCATTTTTATTGATTAAGGTATAAGCTTCATCAATAAACAAAACATTATCAATTGCTTGATTAAATTTATCAGCAGCACGCTCAGCAGTTTTGCCTTTTTCAGCCACTACTAAATCACTTCTAGTCACCTCTATCAATTTTCCACCTGAAATTAAGCCTAGATCACGATAAATATTTGCTAAAAGCCTAGCAACAGTAGTTTTTCCTGTACCGGGCTCACCTGAGAAAATTAAATGATATGTAAGAGTTAAAGTGTCTTCTAGACCTTGTGCTTTTCTTTCTTTTGAATTTTGAATAAAGGCTACTAGATTTTTAACTTCATCTTTTACCTTTTTTAAACCTGGTAATTTGTTTATTTCCTGGATATTTTTTTCTAGATCATCGTTCATTGATTTATATCAGATTATTGATAAATATAAGTATAATAGGTTATTTTACAAAAATGAAACTCATTATAAAAATTTTTTTAATCATTTTTTTATTACAAGGAAACCTTATTTCTGGTGAATCAGGTGATTTACCCGAAGAAGTGATCAACTTACAAAACCCCGAGTCTATGTTTGATGATCAAAAAGAAGAAGTTGAAGATAAGGAAGGTTTAGTAGATCTAGAAGTAGTAACTAAAATTTTAGAAGGTAAAGATACTTCAATTGTATTGCCTAAAAATCGACTGACAAATATTTTTAATCAAAATTTCCTAGATACTTTAGATGAAAAGAAAGTAAAGATTTTAGGAGAGTGTAAAAAGACTATTGAAGATGGGAAGTGCTTGGTTGTTGAGCCTTTTAAAAAATCAAAACATTTTAATAATTATTATTTTTACTTAAATTCAGAAAATTTAGTGTACGCCATTATTGTTTTTGATGACAAAAAACAAGGTGACTTAAATAAGTGCAAAGAAAAAATAACAATGTGGAAAAGTTATTTTGAAAATTATGATTTTACAGAAAAAGACTCTAAAGATAACTTATTAAAACTAATCTTATCTGATGCGCCGCAACAAAATGAACTAGAAGTGTTTGCTTCTTGTTACACTGAAAATTATAGAGATATAAAATCAAGTTTTAGTATCAAGTTCTTTAAAAATATTTAATGAAATATAGCTTAGCTATTTTCTCTATAATATTTCTTTCTTTAAAATCCTTAGCATCTGAAGAAAATAGAAGTTTTTACGAAGGAAGAGCCGAATTTATTAAGAAATATATTAAAGACATTAAAGCTCAACAAAAGATAAATAAAAAATATAAAGGTGCTGTTGTAGAATCTCTTAGCGGTTCTTTTTTTACTAGTATAGGAACTTCTTCACAAGCTGAATTAGATAGCTTAGCCTTAAAGAAATGCAAACAGAAAGGTGAAGTTGAATGCAAGGTAAGATTTAGATCATTAAAATTGAATAAAGATTATAATCGCTATGCTGTATATGATTATAAAAAAAAATCACTAAAAGTTCTCAATACTTATATAAAATCCAATAAAGTTTATACCACAAAAGGAGTAACAATTTTAAAAAACGAAGCTAATTATCTTAATGAAAAAAATAACTTTAAATGTACAAAAAACAAATCTGATTTTAGAAATATCTTAAAAATTTTACTTAAAGAAATTGAGATATATCCAGTTAGCTTCATAAAAATGTCCGGTTTAAAATTCGTAATGATTTGTCAAACCCTTGAAATAGAAAACTCAAATCCATTAGGTCTTGCACCAGGACATTATGATCAATCACCTGGTGTTTTCTATATAAATATTGATGAAATTAATAGAAGCAAAGACATTAAGAGTAAAAAAGAAATAATTAGACATTTGTTTCATCATGAATTTTATCACGTTATTGATACTGCCCTGTCTACTGTAGGAATTGACGACCAATGGAGCAAGCTTAATAAACAATCTTATTTAGAAAACTCCTCAGCAGAAGGCCCGTTTATAAATAATTCCGTAGAGGGTTTTATTTCCTCATATGCAAGAAATAATCATGCAGAAGATAAGGCAGAATTGTTTGCTTTTATGATAACAAAACATAACGAATTTAAAAAGATATTACCAAAAGATGAAATTTTATTTAATAAATCAAAATTAATGATTAAAAGATTAAAAAGTTTATCAAAGAATATTGATAGTAGTTTTTGGAAAAAGTTAAATTAAGTTTTTCGGATTTCTGAGATATTTTTAACTAGCTCTGTACAGTCTTTTTCAACTCTTGAAAAAACTTCATTCCAGTCGCCTTGAATTTTTTGTCTGTAAATTCTAAAATTATCATACCAAACAGTTTCATCTTTAGTGTTTAACCATCGCCAATCAGATACTTTTGGGAGCAATAACCATGTTTGGGTTCCAAGACTTCCAGCAAGATGAGCTATAGATGTGTCGGTTGTGATCACTAAATCTAAATATTTAATTATAGCAGCAGTATCTATAAATTTTTTAGATCCATTATCTATTAATAAATCATAATTAATTATTTCACTTTCAAGCTTGTACTTTTCAATATCTAAAAGAGCAGAGCCTTTCTGAAGGCTAATAAAGTTCGCAGATTCATTTTTAATTATATTTTTAAAATATTTTAAATCTATTGAGTTATTATGCACTTTGGGGTTGGATTTACTTCCTTGCCAATTTAGACCTATTTTAACATTTTCATTTATCTCAATTAAAGTTTCCCATTCTAAAAGTTTATTATCGTCTATTTTAATTGCAGTGGGTAATGGGCAATTACTATTTAAATCTGGAGTGAGTAGGGGTATTAAACTTTGCAAAGGACACCAATAATCAAAATCTTTTACCTCTGTTTCTAAAGAAACAATTTCATCTAAAAAGCTAAGATCTTCAAATAAATGGTGTAAATTCTCTTGGCACTTAAAGATTATTTTTCCATTTAATTGGCTTAGAGTATCTAAGTATCTTGAAAATTGAAGTGTATTACCAAGACCTTCTTCCGCTACAACTAAAATTGTTTTATCATTTAAGTTTTGACCTTCCCAAATTTGTCTCTTTTTATGTGCTAAGGTTTTTAAATTTTTGTCTTCGTATATTCTGTAACTATAATTTTTAAAACCATCATCAAAATTAGACATTGATAATAAAGTTGTACCTAAATTAATTTTTGACCGATAAAATGTAGGACTCATCTCAAATATCTTATTATAAACCTCAATTGCTTCTGAATATTTTCCAGCATTAACTAAGGTATTTGCATAATTAAAGTGAACAATATGAGAATCTGGTTTAGCTTTAATTGCTCTTTGATGGCATATAATAGCATCCTCATATTTATGTTGTAGATAAAACAAATTTCCTAGATTACTTAAAATAAAATGATTATTAGGGTTATTGATTATACCTTGTTGGTAAACCTTAATTGCCTCAGCATATCTTAAATCTGTTTTCAATAAAGAAGCTAAATTTAAATAAGCTTTAATTTCTTTTGGATTAATTTTAATTGCTGCATTGTAACAATTAATTGCTTTATCAATTTTTTTTCCTTGCTCATATACTAACCCCAAACTTAAATAACCTGGGGCATATTCAGGATCATGAACTAATAAGTTTGTAAGAATTTTTTCTGCAGTATCATTATTATTTAGTAAAAAAATATTAGTGCCCAGTCTATTTAAAGCCTTTGAGTCAAATTTTCGATCTAATGATGAAAAGTAATACCAAATAGATTTATCAAAATTATTTTGCTTATAATGAATGTCACCAATTAGATTGAATATTTCAGAATTATTAGGATCATCTTTTAGTAAGTTGTGAGCATTTTGTTCAGCTAAACCAAACTGCTTATTATCAAGAAGTTGATAGTTTTTTTTAATACTTTGATTAACTAAATTTTTGTTCATTTAATAACGAATCACGTTATTAATAATATAATGATTTAAATTAAATTGTAAATTAAGGACCCATAATCTGGGTATAATGAAGCTGCTAGAACAATAAAACATCCATAAGGAATTTGAAAATTTTTGTTTTTCTTATAATAGTAAATTATAAATATACCACAAATTGAGCCTGCTAGTGCTGACACCATAAGTATGATATAAATAGATTTTATTCCAAGCCACACACCTATTAATAAAAAAAGTTTTGCATCTCCAAGACCCATACCTTCAACTTTTCTTATTTTAAAAAAAAGAAATCTTATAAAGTAAATCACTGCGTAACCAGCCACACCTCCAGTGATCGATTCTAAAATATTAACTTCAAAAGGACTAAAATTAAAAAAAACTAGAATTAGGCCAATGATAGAAAAAGGAATAGTGATTTTATCAAGTATTAAGTATTCTTTTAAATCTGTAAAAAAAATGATTATTAAAGATGAATAAAAAATTATATAGGCAAAAAATTCAATGCTAAGACCATATCTCAAGTAAGATAAAAAAAATAAGCAACCTGTTAGTAATTCTACAACAAAATAACTCCAGCCAATTTTTGTTTTACAGTTTCTGCATTTACCTAAATTAAATAAATATGAAATTATTGGAATATTTAAATAAAAAGGTATTTGATATTTACAAGTTGTACAAAAAGATTTTTTTTTAATTATATCTAAGTCTTGTGGCAAACGATAAATACAAACATTGTAAAAACTTCCAAATAATGTGCCTAGTAAAAACAGGTAAAGGGCTAACACTTACCTTTTAAATTTAATCTTATCACCTTCATCGTCATCTCTTTTGATGCTAGGTTCTTTCTCTTCAGTTTGATTAGTTGAAGGTTCTTCAGATTTTTGCTCAGTATTGTCAGATGGGTTTAGGTCTATATTTTCACTAGCCTCTATTTCAGGTTCTGAATTAGCTTCGCTAGGTTGAGAACTCACTTCTTGGCTTGCATTTTGAGATGTAGTGCTTTTAATTTTAAAAAATTTGTCAAGGTGTGCTAATTCGATTACTTTCATAACCTCGTTGCTTACTTCTGTTAAAAAAAATTCTTTACTTTTTTCTTTAGAAATTTGCATTCCCTCAATAAGAGAAGCGATACCTGATGAATCTATATAATTTACTGCTGACATCTGAATTTCTATAGTCTTTACTTGGTCCACAATTTCTTTAATTGCATCTCTAACAAGTGGAGATTTATCTAAATCAATTTCACCAGATAAGAATATTTTACCAACAGATCCTTCAATATTTTGTTTAATAGACATAATAGCTTTTTTATATTAAATTTATACAATTACAATATATGATTATTAATTGCATTTCTTGCTCTAAAAAATTCAATTTAGCTGAAACTCTAATGCCAGCTGAAGGCTCTAAGGTTAGATGTGGCTCTTGTTTTGAGGTTTGGTTTTATCACCCAACTCGAGAAAACCAAACTTTAGAAGAAACTAGCTTAACTGATGAAGTCTCTAATGACACGCAAAGTGGTCAACAAGAAACAACAATACAGAACGAAACCAATCCAGAGGAAACAGTCTTGGATGATGGTGAAATGAAGCCTATTGATGAAAGTCCTATTGTCACAAATGCTGATACAAGTGAAGAATTAGAAACTGAGACTGATAATCAAGTTAACAAGACTTCTTTTAAAATTTTTACAGACGAAGATTCAAATATGCCTTCTAAGCAAGAGATGGATAAGAATCTAGATGATTTTGTTATAGACCGTGAAAATAATTTAGGTTTTTTTGGAAAATTATTTAAAAAAGATAGGCTAAAAACTGCATCACAATCTTTAGAAAGAAAATATGACGGACCATCAGAAGAGCAGCAGAAAATAAATCAAAGTAGAAGAACTAGATTGTTATTATACTTACTTTTTGTTTTATGTGTTGCAAGCTCTATTCTTTTTGTTCCAATTAAAGAAGACATAACAATGATGTTTCCTTTTTCAAAAGATTATTTTGATTTCTTAACTCCAATTTATGATTACATAAAAAGCCCTTTAGGACTTAAATAAAAAAGAAATATCTATTTTTGGGTTTTCTTTTCAGCTTTGTCTGCTTCAATTTTACTAAATTTATCTATAAGTTTTTGTTTATCTTTTAGTAACTTTTCTTTATTTTTAAAAATATACACACCAAAAGTTCCTACAGCTAAAATTTTTTTTGATGTCGGGCTTTCTCTAGTGATCGTTTCTTCCATAATATTTATTTTAAATTTTGTTTCAGCTATCTTATTTTTTAAAAATGTTAAGTTTTCATAAGTACTAAGGAACTGGTACTTAATATAATATATAGAATATTCTTTTCCAAGCTGTTCTGATTTCCCTTCATTCAAACTGTTAATCTGTACATTAAATTGGTTGGCCATACCTGAAATTGAATTTTTAAAATTTTGAAATTCAGCGGGTGACATAAACTTCATTACTTCTTTGATAAAGGCATATTCAGCTTCATTTACATTTTTTCCAGCCACAGCCATATCCAACAATGCTTTATTTGTTTTTTTTTCAATATCTCCTGATCCGGCTATAGCCAGATCTTGCTTTGATAGACTTATGCTTGTGTAAATTTCAGATACAACAAAAATCAAGAAAGAGAAAATCATGACTGTAAAACCAACCACAACAAACTTTGACTTATCTTTTATCGATTCGTCTTCAATGTTATTGACTTTATTTTTTTTTAAAAAACTAATCATTATTAGTTTTTGCTTACTTTTAAATTTTGATATGATGTAAATGATTCGAGCACACTTGTATTATATGAATAAAACGCCAAATTACATTAAAAAAAGCTTACAAGATGCTAAAGAAGAATTGCTTAAAAATAAAAAATTACAACATACGAGAGACGCTTATATTCAAAAACTTAAAGAAATTTTCAAAGAACAGGTAATAGAATTAAAAGATAGCCAAGAAGCTAATATGTCTTCAACTGGAACTGGTGTAACAGCTGTTTTGTCAACAGTAGAAGTCACCTCTACAAATAACATTCAAAAAAAATCAGATAAAAATACAACTTCAAAAAATATTATTTTTTTAAATAATGAAATTATTAATCAAAATTTTAGCGAAATTGAAGAGGCTAATAACAGTTTAGCCTTTACGGAAGACGAAAATATAATTGAACTTAAGGATGAAATTAATGAAGAAAATGAAAATATAATTGAACTTAAGGATGAAGTTAGTGAAGAAAATGAAAATATAATTGAACTTAAGGATGAAATTAATGAAGAGGTTATTTTAGAAAAGCAAACTCTTGAAGACAATAATCCATCTATTGTAGCTATAAAAGACCAGCATGATTATGAAGAAAAAGTTTCTTCTCAAGCTGAGGAAGTTCAGTTAATTCAGCCCAAAATTGAGAGTGATGATGAAATTGCTCAAATAAATAAAAATTTTTCAAGTGAACAACTTGAGATGTTAAATGTTAAAATTAACGATTTAGATTTAAATAGTACTGAACTTTCAGAAAAATTAGATGAATTGTTAGATCAAAAAAACTTATTTTCAGAAAAATTTAATGATGAGTTAGATATAAAGCTTACAGAGGCTTTAAATAGAACTGAAGATAACCTAGAGAACAAGTTAAACAATGTTAATAACGAATACCATAATGAATTTGTTAAATATGAAGATGAAGCAAATAAAAATTTTGCTCATTTAGAAAACCAAATTACTCAAATAAATGAGCAATATGACAATATTCAAAATAATATAAATTTAATTTCTTCTAAAATTGAAAAATCTAATGATGTAGAAAGCAAAAATGAAAACAATCATTTAGAGAAACAATTTGCAGAAAAGATAAATGACCTTAAAAACTATAACATTAAAATTGAGGACTCGTTAAACAATATCAACACTAAAGTTTTAGAAACTCTAGAAAAAATTTCAAATAATAAAAATGAAACTAATGAGTTAATTCAGAACATTAAAAATTCTACAGAAAATCAAATTACCGAAATATCTAAAACTATTCAAAATATAGAACCTGAAATTATTAAAAATATTGAAGAAAAACAAAAAAATAAATCTGAGTCTGAAAAACTACAAGATAAATTTGATCAACTATCTAAAGTTATGGATATGCAAAACATGAGAATGTTACAAATGTACCATTCTTCAGAATTACAAAACAGTCACGGTATTTTAAAAGATAATATGTCTTCAAAAAATCAAAATGAAAATAAATCAACATCAATTTCATCTGATATGATCAGGGAAGAATTAAAAAAAGAATTATTTCCTCAAATCCAAAAAGATATGGAAAAACAATTTGATCTTTTAAAAAAACAACTATCAGAGTATGAAATAAAAAGTATTTTAGACAAAATGAGTTCTGCTGATATTAATAAAGAGTTTAAAAAGCCTACAAAAAAATTTGACAATCTTTTTGATGCGCAAAAATACGTTAAAAGCACAATCACAAAAAAATCCAAAGAATGGATTAAGAACAATGAGCACTTAGTCGAAGAGATAGCAAAAAAACTATTAGTTAAATAATTTAAATACCTGGATTACTATTTTCATAAAGAAATAAAGCATTCTGAATGTATGAATAAAATGCATATATAATTAAAATTTTTGCTAAATATTTCCAAAACTTTTTTCCCTCATATTTATTAGCACTTCTCCAAACGCCAATAGTTGCAATAGTGCTATATACAAAGAAAATAATACCCTGAAGTATAATAATTAGTTTTGCAGCCAAACTAATGTTCATGAATTTTTGTTGAACAATTGAATCTTTTATATTTTCTTGAAAATATAAAAGAGTTAAGATGATTATTAAGCTAATGAAAAATGGATAAATATTTCCATATAACCAAAAAGTTTTTTTTAAGGGAAATTGACCTTTGATTAGTTTTTTTAAAGTATTCACTTTTTTATTGTTATAGTTTTTTTCTATAATAAAAATTAATATTTAATTATAAATAATAGTACTTTTTAATGAGGTTATTAAAATAAGGCATTTAAAAAAAGGAAAAATGATGGTTTACATCATATAAAATATATATAATAAAAAGAAAAATAAGTACTTATTAATATATACAAGGATAAAAATAAATGAAAACATTACAAAAAGGTTTCTCACTTGTTGAATTACTTGTGGTTGTTGCAATCATAGGTGTATTAGCGGGTGTTGGAATTGTTGGTTATCAAAGTTATACCGACTCGGCTAAAGAAAGAGTTTCATTGGCTAACTACAACTCTGTTAAAAGATTTGTAGAAACTGAGTTAACTTTGTTAAATAATAATATTCAAACAGTTTCGGGTGCAATTAACAGCTTTGATACTGATTGTGCATCTACATCTGACAAATATGACAGTACCAGTGCATCAAAAAATATTGGTAAATTTGTAAATGGCGTACAATGTTATTTTGCTACGGATGGATATGGAAACGTATTTAAAAATCCATATGACCCAGCTGGTGGAAGTCAAGTTCTATACAACCAAACAGTTGTTGCAAATACATCTCCTGTAAAAGGAAGTATTAACATAGCATTTATGGTAGCAGCTGATGCGACAAGTGGACGTTCTGGTATTGCTGCATCTGCTATTACTGATGGATCTGGTACTACTGTAGATCATTTAGCAGTAGCTGGTACTGACACGAAAGGTTGGTTCATTATTGAATATTACACTGCTGACGGAGTAAGAGGAACAGCTGGTGAAAAAAAAGGTAAAATGTTTGAATTAAAATAATTTAATTTTTTTAAAACAATTTTAAAACCCCTTTATTAAATTTAATAGAGGGGTTTTTTTATGGGGTAATTAAATACATAAAGTTTATAAAAAAAATTTCTAATTTAGAAAAATTTATTAAGTATTTAGATAAAATTTCATTATTTTGTAATTTGCTATAAAGAATGTTTTATAATCAATTCTATAATTCTTAGCATAATTCAACTTTTCATAAAGATTAAAAACATCAATAAACTTTATTTGATCATCATTGGATAATTTTTTAAAAAGTTCTTGATGAGTAAGAGATTTGTGTAAAATATTATTTTTAAAACGTATTTTACTAAATAAAAATGAGAAGAGTAATTTTTTATTAGTGATGATCTTAATGGGTTTGATAAGAATTAACAAAATTACAAAGATAAAAATATAAAATAAATTAAATTTTAAGTTCTGAAAATTATTTTTTATAAATTTATCTCTAGATTTTTGATCGTAATCTAAAAACTTATTTGTCCAAATATAATCAAAATAATTATAATATAATTTGATCATATTTGGTTTAAAAAATAAGTCATCTTTTTTAAGACTAGTAGACTGTAAATTATTTGAAGAAACATTATTGAAACTGATAATATTTATTTGAGGTATAACTTGGGTGGGGTCAAATCTAATCCAACCCTTATTTTCTATATAACTTTCAACCCATGTATGTGCATCAGATTGTTTGAAGGTGTAAAAATTTCCTAACTCATTATAGGATCCCCCCATATAACCGCTTACTAATCGTGTGGGAACACCTTGCAGTCTTGCTAATATTGCAAAAATGCCAGCATAGTATTCACAGTAGCCTGTTTTGGTTTCAAAGAAAAATTTCTCATAATTATTTGCATTATCGATATTAGGGCTTAGAGAGTAAAAATAGTCACCCTTAGCAAAATGTAACATCAAATTATTTAAATAATCAAAATTTGATAAAGAGTTTTTTCTTTGATTTAAGGACCAATTGTATAGTTCTTTAGAAAAGGATTTAGGTAGTTTTTTATAAAAATTTAATAAATTGTCCTCAAAGTTAATTTTTAAATTACTAGTTTGAATAACATAAGGTGTTTTCTTAATTATTTTTTTTGATGTTTTTGCTGTTCCATTCAAGTAATTATTGGTAATTAAATTATTTTTATAATGAAAATCTTTTAAAGTCGGTAACCAAGTTTTATTGGTAGGATAGACTATTAGTTTTGATTGATTGTTAGTTAATTTATCTGATTTGTTAATTTTGTAATCATTGTTGTAGTTAACATCAAAAGCTTCTTTTGGTGTTGAAATCCAGGATCTTTGATCGTCCAATAAATCAAATATTTTAACACGAAAATATAGTGGGTCTTTTATTTTATTTTCCAAAGTATCATAAATAAATACTATCTCTTCATTATTGGATATTTCACTAAACGAACCAAGTTCAATTTTATCAGGTATACCTAAATTATTTTGGGCAGACTCAAATAATTTAATGTTGAGTTCGTATCTAGGAAATAAAAGATAAATTATAAGAATAATGATTAAAGCAATAATTCCAATTAATGAATACTTGCCAATATATTTAAAATTTAGCTGAATAACTTCTTGTTGATTTATTGAGTACAAATGAATTATTGATAATAACATCAACAAAAGAGAATTAATCGAACTTATAAAGTCCTGGCCATAAATTAAAGAAGATACAGATAAAAAAATTATTGAATAATTAAAAAAATAATAATCACTTCTTTTTTTTGCTTCAGAAAATTTAATAAAAATTAATAATAAAACAATGTTTAAAAAAAATTCCTTGGAAAATGTTTCATCACTAAGTTTAAATTGAATATAAATAGATATTATTGCAATAATCGATGAGTAAAAAGTTTTTAGTTTATACTGACTTAGGTTTTGGAATATCGAAAAAAATAAAATAAAACAAAATAATATCTGATTGTAGAAATTTACCTCAAACACAACTGTTGTTAATGAAAGAACTAGCAGCAAGTATGAGTTAAATGTTGGATTTAATAAATTAAGCTTAGGCATTTGTAATGAATTTTAATAAATCGTTTTTGTGTTTTAAAGAGTTAGAATAATTTGAAATATATTTTTTATATTTTATGGCAAAGTTTTTTTTTTGATTATAAAAATAATCAATTAGATAAACTGAGTATGATAATGATAATTCAAAGTTTGAAGTGTTTAATTTTTCTATATCTATTAAAATTTTGTCATCATTCTTAATATTGATAAACTTCTTTGTAAGAAGCTTCTTCATTATTGAATAGTGTCTCCAGGAAATTCTTGATAAGTTTTCACCAGGTTTGCTTTCTTCAATGGCATCAAACTCATAGTCAATTTCATTCTTCAAATTTTGTTGTTCCAAATTTTGAATTATTGATACCGGTGGTTTGATAGGTTCAGGATATACATATAGTTTTTGCTTAAATTTTACTATGCCAAATGCTCTAATTATTCCAAATGGGAACAGAGACTCTAAATTAATTTGAGGTATATCTTGAACACCTCTCTTTAAAAAAAAATGGCCAATACTTATTTTCTTATCATTGATTAGATTTAGATTTTGTATCTTTTTTTTATTAAAAAAAAAATTTAAGTTTAATCGATCTCTTTTATTAAGTGCTTGAATAAGATAACTTAAGTAAACTTTTTTATTGTTTGGTACTAAATAATTAATTGGCTCAATTCTAATTTCATTTAAGTTTTGATATGAAACAATAATTGAAATGAAATAGACAATGAAAAGCATTATGGATATCAACAATCCAACATTGTTTTGGTAAAATATAGATGAAGTAAAAGCAAAAAAAATAAAAAAAGCTAATTTAAATCCATTTAGATTTGGAAAAATATATAAGTTTTTGTTTGTTAATAGATTTCTTTGTGTCTCAGATTTTTTTTCTAAATAATTTTTGATAAATTTTTTCCACTTTTTATTTATCATCTGGAACTGTAATCTGTTTAAGTATTTCCTCTTTTATAAAACTATTTACATGTTTTTTTTCTATTATATTAATTCTGTGTTTTAAGACATACGGAAGAACATCTTTTATTTCCTGGATAGTTACATAATTATTTCCATTAATTATTGCTAATGATTTAGATATAGCTACTATTTGTTTCAAACATCTTGATGAAATATGAATTTCTGGAAAATTTGTTAAAATATACTGCTTAACTCCCTGTATATATTGATAAACATTGTCATTAATATTAATTATTTTTTGTGACATAAAATTTTTTATATTAAAGTCTGTGTTTCTTTTTATTTCAAATAAGTTTTCATTTTTTAAAAGATTTAGTTGTTGATCAGTCGTTAAATTTTCTAAAGAAAAAGAGATCATAAACCTATCAAGCTGAGACTCTGGTAATAGAGAAGTCCCTGATAAATCAGAGGGATTTTGTGTTGCGATTACAATAAATGGATCTGGTAATTTTAATGTTTCCCTATCAATAGTGACAGATTTTTCTTCCATAGCTTCTAAGAAAGCACTTTGAGTTTTTGGGCTAGCTCTATTTAATTCATCTGCTAACACAATGTTTGTAAAAATTGGACCTTTTTTAATTTCAAATTTATCATTTAGTAAAAAATTAAAGCCTAAGATATCGCTTGGTAATAAATCAGATGTAAATTGTATTCTTTTAAAATCTAAGTTTAATGCTGCTGTTATACACTTTGCAAATGTAGTTTTGCCTGTTCCAGGAAGATCTTCTATTAATATGTGGCCACCTGACATTACTGCTGCTAAAGAAATCTTTATATTATCATCATTTCCAATAATATTTTTACTAATCTTATTTTTAATTTCTTTGAACATAACTGGATTACATTATAAATTTAATCTGTAATTAATAATAATGTCATATAAATGCTGGTGGTCAATTAATAATTGCAAAAGGCCTATCATGGCTTTAAAATTTACTCTATCCAATTAATTATTTTTAATTAGTGGAATTGAGGTTAACAACTTTAAAAGATGAATTGTTAATAGCTATAAGAAACAACAATTAAAACAATGATAAAAGACATCCAACAATAAAATAAAACTTTCTTTTTTTTAACTTCAGTTTTGTGTACTTGATTTAATAGTTTTGAAACATTAATTCTTTTATAGTCTTTACCTTCTTTATCTGGATTTGGTATTGTTATACTTTTTAAATTTCTATTATTTAAAATCATTTTTTGTATTTGGTTCATATGTTATGAGTTTTTAGATAATTTATGAAGTTGTCTTAATATAAATTCGTTATGTTTTAAGTTTTCAGTTCTCCAGATTTGGCTGACATATATTTTTGATTTAAATTTAACAATCCAATTTAATTTAACTAATTCATCGATTTTTCTTCTTGTAGTTTCTCTTGGTAATTTTAATCCCCGAGCAATAGAATTTATACTTGCACCTAATGAAGTTTCAAAAAAAGTTTCATCATCACAGTTAATTTCTGTATGGTTAAAACTCCTAAGATTGACACTACTGATGCACTTTAGTATTTGAGGATAAAAAGATCTTTCGCCAAAATTAAAAATATCTGACGTATAGATAGAAGCTACAAAATCTTCTACTACTTTATAATCCTTAGTATTAATCATATTAAACTTACATGACCCATTATAGGTCTTTAATATAATAAAATTTATATATTAATTAGGTTTATATATAGAATTATTATATATTAAAAAAGAACGTAGATGCTATAAATAATATTTATGAATAAATCTTTAACAATATTTATAGCCAGTATACTTATTTTTTTTCAAACTAATCTTAAAGCAGATGTTGCAATGATAGGTGTTGTTAATGGTATGGTTTGCATGGAATGCCAAGCTAAAGTTACTAAAGAACTTAAGGCTGCAACAGGTGAGAGTAATGTTGAAGTGTCATGGCCAGAAGGTGTAGCTTTTATAAACTTTGAAAACAGCCTAAATTTTACAGAAGAAGATTTTAAAAATGTAATTGAAAAAGCTGGATTTAAAGTTGAAAAAGTTGCAACACTTGATGAAAAAATTCTTGATCCTAAAACTGGTTTAATTTCTCTAAATAAATTTTAAATTCTTTAAATAATATCTAGTGCAAATGAAATTATCAAATAACAGAAAAAATGGTTTTTCTCTTGTTGAGCTTTTAGTAGTTGTTGCAATCATTAGTGTGCTAGCGGGTGTAGGCACTGTAGGTTATCAAAGCTATGTTGAAAGTTCTAAGAGAAAAGTTTTTGATCAAAATGTTGCTACCGTTACGAGAGCAATTGATTTTGAATATACTGTAATTTCAAACAGTTTAGGGTCCGCTATAAAAGAATTTGATAGGGATACTATGATGATAGATGAAGATGGAGATACGACTGCAAATGGTGGTGAGCAAAGAGTTATAAATGGTGAAACTAATTGTGAAAACTTTTTATATTCAGTGAAAGAACATTTTAAAGATTTTGAAAACCCTTGGGCAGCAGAAAAAAAAATGATTACAATTGATACTCAGGCTCAAGCATCTCACAAACAAGGAATGTTACAATTAGTATGTCATAGATCTTCTGGATTTGAAAAAGGTTGGAATTGTAAAATTCAAGATTCATTATTTCATATATTAGCCTACTATGAGGACGGACTTGCAAAACCAGCTCGTACTGACGTGAATACGCGATCAGGAGGTAATGCTACTAACAACTCAACAAATATCATGGCATCACAATGGTGGAATAGAGGATATCTCAATATTCCTGCATCAGATGAAGCATTTGCAGGACTTGCATGGATGTCTAATGCTTCCGGAGAAACTCTTTGTGGAAGTGATGGATGGACAACTTCTGGAATAACTGTTTCTACAGATGCAAATTATTAATTTGATGGATATTTGCCTAATTTGTCACTAGATAAATTTAATTAAAAAATTATATAATTATTTATGGATAATTTTTCTAAAATTGGAATTGTTGGAGCAGGCAGAGCAGCAGATGCTGCATTAATCCTCTGCATAACAATTGCATGAGCCTTAGCTTGTTCTTCATCTTCTACAGGATCTTTTATCGGTGGTAACAAGGACATTAATCCTGATGGTTTAATCATTTTTAGCCTCAGATTTTCTAACTCTGTTGATGTAATCAGTTAAAGATTCATTTTCTAATACATCAATTTTCCTAACCCACGCATCAATTAAATCTCCATAATCTTCAGCTAAAGAGTTGCCAGTTACAGGACCACCAGAATTTAATTTAATGGATCTAATAGGACTATCGTCTTTAGATTTCAGAAAATCTTTAAATCCTCCATCGTTATTTTTAGACCATTCTTCAAACTGTTTGAGCAGCATCTGCAGCTCTAGCTCTGCTTCTTCTTCAGCACTCTCACTTGCTAGCTTCACATCTTCTTTAAGAGAAGGGGCAGCATATATTTCTTTTTCTATTGGCATAATAAATCCTCTGTTGTTTCACCACATGCAAGTCAAAGAATTGAACCAGTGTGCGCCAGTAGAAATAAAACACAAATTTTATTCCTCATGCATGCAGTAATGCAGAAATATATAAATTGTTCCTAGTAGTGAAATCCTGATCCTATTCGGATTCAGATTTCATATAATTTTTTTGATAATTTTTTTTGTAATATTTTTTTTAGTTAGGTACTTAAAAACCCATTTAAAAAATGATGGCTTTGGATGAGTGGATTAGAGATATATACCTAATTATTTACGAACCTAATACCAGCAGGACAAGTCGTTTAATGGAATCTGCAGCTCATTAGAGTTGCCTTTAGCATCAATTTCAAAAAGCTGTTCATGGTTACAACATGTTAATCTGGTGGCTTCTATGGAGCTAATTTGGATGCATGATCTAAAATATTTTCTTAATAAAAACAATATAACTAGAAGCGAAGCAGGAGCAGATGCGCAGCATCTGCGACTATCAAAAAACAAGGTTTTTTGATTCATATAACAAGATCTATCGGTATGTGATCGGTATGAAAAAAAAGAATCTTTTTAATGTTAAATATGTTAGGGTTTACTTAATGTTAAATGCAGTGTGTGTGAAACCATTTGATTACAAATCAATTGCTCTACCAGCTGAGCTACAAGGGCATCTGGTTAATGGACTGATTTTTAGTTTAAAAGATCAAATAAATCAATCTTTAAAAAATATTGTATTCGCTCGGCTGCTGTTGCA
>ERZ651776.1826-NODE-1826-length-24619-cov-4.843697_pt1 | contig 24619 bp, 13 predicted proteins | sample MGYA00514761_ERZ651776 | MGnify/ENA metagenome assembly ERZ651776 | reverse complement strand
GTTTTTTTGAACCAAAGTTTAAGCAGCACAGTGAGCAATAAATCACGTATCTACCCGCCTCTTTCAACATCATACATAATCTCTCCCTACAAATTTCACTATGTCTTTTTCTGTCGAAAAAAACCCTCAGCACAACTCACACACAGTGACAAGTTCGCATGCAAAATTCTCTTTGAACCACAATACATCATCTGCAAGTTCTCACCAATCTGAATCCAGCATAGGCACTTCGAACTCTAGAAGTCAACGCTATAATGCCGACATATTTGGCCGTAATAGCCGAGATATCCTTGAAGATGATGAGTCGTTTCGGAGCAGTCTCCATTCTGTACTCTCCAACGATGACTCTCACGGAACCTTGGACTCTGCGATAAACGTGCCACCTCATCACGATTTCCCACCTTCTTTCATGGACGACGACGGCGACGACAACAAAAACAACAACAACAACAACGACGGGAAGGAAATAGAAATGACAAATCTCCAGAGCTCGACCTCAAATAACACTCTCCAGGGCCCTTCTTCCACGACAGTGAAATTTACTCGGGACTCCATATTGCACAATGGAAAGAAAATTTCCATTCAGCACTCCCATTCGATGCACCACACAACTCGAAGCCGAATATTCTCCATCAATTCTCGGAGGTACAATCTGAAGGAGGAGTTAGTCTATGATATCAAGCATTTTGTCATCATGCCGGGAAAATTCAACAAGGCCCGCCAGTTGTTTGTGGAGCTTCTGTGCTTTATAATTGCAATTTTCGTGCCTTTCTTTCTTTCCTTCGATAGCGAGGAAGTCAATATGTTCAGCAACCAGAGCTGGGTCACTAGCAGCTGGGTGATCAGCGTACTTTTCATGATTGATTTTCTGTTAGAGTTCGTCACCGCTATTAAGGACGAGATTGGGCATTTGGTTGTTGATAGATCAGAAATAGCGCGGATGTATTTTCAGAGCGGTTGGTTGGCGATTGACTTTATTGCGATGATTCCTATCGTTGCCTTCACTGACACATCGGAAAAGCATGACAGGGAAGACATGTCTTGGACCTCATTTCGGACTTTGACGTCGTTCGCACTGCTCTTCAAACTCACCAAGGTGATCAAATACGAAACAAACTTCGCCACGGACGTCATCCAACAACAACATCACAGCAAGTGGTTTCGTGTTTGCAAGCTGCTGATTTATACTCTGTTGATACTGCACAATTTTGCCTGCTTCTGGCATTTTCTTGGGCAGAGAAGTCACGAGGGCGACACTTGGCTCGATGACGGGAAAATAATCGATGAACCTATAAAGAGACGCTACGTGGCGAGCGTCTATTTCGTAATCACGACGCTCACTTCTGTCGGCTATGGCGACTACAACGCACAGACGCAGTCAGAAGAGGTTTACAATGTCTTCATCATGGTGATTGGCTGCGTAGGGTACGCCTTCTGCATCGGTAGCGCGAGCAGTTTTGTCAGCAATTTCAATGTAGAGCGGAAGCACAGGACGAAGATCTTGAAAGATTTGGAGGCTTTCATGGCTGAGAGCAAGTTGCCAAAAGAACTGAAGATTAAGTGCCGAACTGCTACTCACCTAGCCCACCAGCAGAATACCAACTTGCATCGGAGTAAACAGACGCTCGAAACTTTGCCTAACAGTCTCCAAACTGAAATAACACTATTTATTCATCGTAAGCTGATCAATGACATTCGATTTCTGAGAGAGAACCTTGATGACCACCCTCATTTTGTTCGGCATGCAGCCGCTTTGATGCAAATCCCCTTCTCGGTGAAGCAAGGAGAGATGATAATACAGGAAAACACTCTCCCCGAAGACCTGTACTTCATTGTTAGTGGGAGCGTGATCGTGGTAAAAGACGGGCTGCCTGTGATGGAATTACACAATGATGACTTCTTTGGGGAAATCTCAATTCTCCTCGGGAGCAAACGCGAGGCTTCCGTGTATGCGCTCACAGATTGCGTCTGTTACACAATGTCCGCCGACAGCCTAAAGCTTCTCAATCGCCGCTTTCCCAGTGTTATCAATCAGATGAAGTCCATCGCAAAGACACGTCGGGAGCAGGGAAGCGAGGTGAGGGCGAGGAAGAAGACGATTGTTGACGCGGTAATGTTGCAGCGCCAAGGCAGGTTTTTGAGTGACGTCATTATAGAAGGGGTCAATGAGTCATTCAGTAGCTCGGTTGACGATTTGCAGGAGTTAGATGACGACTCGGAGAAGACAAACAAGAAAGACGATGCGTCCGAACACCAAGCCACGAATGACAGCAATGTTGATGCTAGCAGCTCTTTATTGCGCGTGGAAAAACGGCTGCGGCGTATCGAAGAAACACTCTCAATATTGCTTTACAAGTCGAAAACCCAGGATCACCGAGGGTCACGCCTGAGCGAGAGAGTACTTGACTATGCGACAGAAAAGTGACGAGAAAATAAAATAAAAAAAATTGTTGCCGGCCGGCCGCCTGTAAGATGCACTAACTGTTGTGCATAGTTATTAATAGCTAATTACTAGCTACACAGCACTATCTCTCATCAACCTCCTTCCCTCATCCTCCAATTCCTCATTATTTACATTATTTCTCCGACCACCCCGACCAAAAAAATTCCCAGCCCCAAAGATATCATTACCCCGCTCACTGAACTCGCGAGCCGCTACATTGCGAATCCCACGGCCTACACGCGACGCGTTTGAAAGAGTATCGGAAGCAACACCAACGATATTCGCAGGTCCCGCAAATATGTCACTCAAGTCGATCGCTTCTGTATTTTCGTCGAAATCAAAATTGCTCCTCACACGGTTGTAAAATTCCAAAATGTGTCGCAGCGTTGCTACCACAATTACCATGCATATTGTGGCCGCCTCCCAGTGGAGAATCAGCCAAACGCCCACCAAGCATGCAACCAAAGTCGCCACGAGACCCCTCCCAAAGTTCTTGAAAATCAGTGCCCTGCCATCCCATCGATTTTGCACCGTTTTGAAGAGATTAATTTTGGGTTGAGTCGACAGCAGTTGGGATAGCCAGTGGAAATAAAAAAACAGGTCATACGTGCGACACGGATCACGTAGGCAATTGCACACATGCAATTATACCAGATCGCGAGTACTTACCTTTCACTGTACAATCCCTCAGTGGCGATGATCATGCTCCCATCAGGTCCTCGTAACGCCAGAGAGGTTCCAAACACAGCCAGAATTGTCGTGTGACTTACAACTACAATGTTAGCACAAAGAGCTACCACAATTGCGATGTAATATACAAATTTTAGAAACCGGGGAAAGACATCAGTGTAACCACCAACCAAAGGGTTGAAATCCCACGCCGAATCAGGTGGAACGGTAAATTCTATGAACATTGTTACGTCAAGACTGGCGAGAACCGCTGCTTGGGTACCAACCGTCATCAGATTACTATGGTGGAGTTGGAACTCTTTCTCCTTAAGTGCTGTCGCCTGTTGTTTCAGAGCAGACTGAAGCTGGAGCTTGTCGGCAGCAAGCATGGTGAGATTTGATCAGAGATGAGAATTCGACAAGACCAGGCGGCAAGATAAATCAGCGTTAATCAGCGTTGACTTGGTTCTGTTGGTCAAAAACCCGTAATTTCCTTTTTGAGTGCATAAACAAATTCCACAATCTTCGATTTCGGTGTTCAAAAATTATTGTTGAATCTACAACACTGCTGGATTTATTTATTTATCTTAGGTATCAGCCCAAACCGGTCCAATTCTTTTATAGCCTTCGAAAAAAGATTGACTAAATTGATTTGAACTGGGCGTTTTGTTTCCCCTTCATATCTACAACAACATGGCCCACTTTGTGGACCTATGCCCGGCAGATAAGGCTAAATTAGCCAATTTAATGCGCGAGGCGGCGTCAACGAATCACGACCTCCAAGCTTCGAACGAGCAAACAGCGAAACTTGAAATTTCAAATAAGAATTTGATTAGTGAGGCAAAGACTTTGCGGCAGCGTTTCACTCAGAGCCTATCTATTGTGAAGCAATATCAGGGGAAAATGTTGGAAATGGCTGAAGGGTCTGCCAATAGTGAAAAAGAAAAGAATTCGCTTGTTGCCGAGGTGAAGGAGTTGAAGCGGCAGCTCGCCGAGAACAAGAACAATGACAATTTGACTCCCGCCCCACCTCCCCCACCACCCCCCCAACCTTCACAAGATGCAAGCATTTTATTTTTGGAGGAAAACTCGAGGGCCGATAAGGTGAAAATAGAGCAGCTTAAAGTGGACAACGACCGTCTCTCCTCGCAGCTCAGGACTAAGGAGTTTGAGCTGCAGGAGAACATGGTAAAGGCGGGAGAAATAAAAATAAAAATGCAGGAGCACGTGAAGAAAATTGAAGCCGCGCAGGCTGAGGTTTTGGAGAAGCAGCAGGAGGAGGTTCGATTGCTGAAAGCGCGATGCTTAGAATTGGAAAGTAAATGCGAGCTTGAGGCGACAAAGGCGAAATTGAGCCTGAAAAGGACCGAGGAGCAAAATATGATCATTCAGAATTTGACCAGTGGCAGTGATGCAAGTGGTAGTGGTATCGAGGATTCACCTCAGCTCCACTCTTCTTCGGATCCTTTACCTCAGCTTCAGTTGCAGACTCAATCTGATCCTTCATCTCAGCCGCTCCAGGTACATACTCAATCTGATACCTTACCACAACCCCACTTACAGGGGCGGGGGCAATCCGAGCCAAAGCCGCAGGCACAACCTCAACCGCTCACTGATGTTACACTGAATGTAATAAATAAATTCCCCGACGATCACAGCAAAGACCAAATAGGAAGCAACAACATGACAACTGCGACGGATACGAATCCTCTGAATAGTTCGTCACTTGGAGACGTGAGTACTTGGCTTAGTTTTGTCCGGGAGCGCAGTAGCTCCATTTCAAACCAGTCTATGATAGAAGACCCCACGGAAAAGTTTTTCCAGCAGCAGCAGCTGCAGCATCAGCAGGAGCAGGCCGACAATTACAATTACAACGACAACGACAACGACAATGACAACGACAACGACATCGACTTTTCAGTGTCGACAGCAATTGCACCCGCACCCCCGAATAATGCTTCTTCAAAAGAACACGAGTTAGAAATACTGAAACGGAGTATAATGAAATCAGTAGCGAGTGACGCTGAAAGGCTGTCGGCTGATCTCGGTAGTGTCCTCGACGAAATTCACAAACAGACACTGAAAAACAGCGTAATAGAGGGGTCAATTAGGACAGAAAGTAAAGCCGACGAAAAGTTGGAGGTACAGATGGAGAGAAAGAAAATAAATTCTACAAGTGATCCAAATAGGAGTATTGTGGATAGAATGACCCAAGGCTTCGGGTCGATAACGGGTGCTCAGGTTGTTGATAAGCTTGTCCTCGATCATGTCGAAAAACACGACCCTAGACCTTTGCAAACGGCGACAGACAGCGAAGAAGACGAAGAGGGCGATGAAAGAGCAACGGATCAATCGCATCCGCAGCAAGGAAAGTCGCATCTTCAACGTCTTTTGCAAATCCAAGAATCTTCATGGAGCCCTAGCTCAAAAGCAAACTTGAAAAGTAAGAACGACGAGTCAAATTTGGCGTCGTCAATGAATGCTCTGGAGATAATTAAGAATCGCGAGCGAATCGCAAGGTTGGAGAGAGAAGACTCAATGAAGGAGAACGAAGACATTGGTGCAAAGAATCGACAGGCTGCCAAAGCGCAGGCTGCACATGCCAGGTCTCTATCAAGACCAAAGCATTTCAGACCCAAGACGGTCAGAAAGACCAAGCCTGAAAATGAGCAGCCTCGATTATCGCGCCGGAAAAGGACGGTAGCAGCCTCTTTAGCGAAAGAGGATACCGATTTCACTGCGGAAACTGCCGACAGCGAAGTGTCCAACATTGACGACGACGAGGGCAGTACCTTTTATGATGAGTCTCTTTTCGACATACTTGACCAGCTTTGAAGCAACTGCGGGGCCGCGTTCTCAATGAGAATGAAGACGCGTCTGTAGTAGTTACCAGGACGCTGGGGGGTGAAACTAAGCATGGTACTGGCCTCGAACATGGGCGGAATGACGCCCCGGGTCTCCTTGAAGTTGAAAATGCCATTTTGCTCGGCGCAAATGCACCAGGCTGCCGGCAGGTCACTGTCATTCCTCAGAAAGATGACCCTGCTCACAGTCTGGCCGACGTGCGCGTCCCGAAAATTTATGCTATTCGGTACACCGCCGACCTTTGCGAACGGATCTTCCTTCTTGTAGACGACTACCTCTGGCTGCAGACACCGCCCGGTGAGCTTAAGCGTCTCCGTGTTGCCCCCAGGGGTTATGATATTGAAGTTCTCCTCGGTGAAAGTGCCCGAAACTGTGGGGTTGTAGTGCATCTCAAAGTTCACCTCGTCGCCAGGTCCAATCTCGCCCTTCGTTGGATAAATAGTGAATACTGGATCCCGGTCGTTTTCGACTCTGATGACGACAAACTCGGCCGGCACGACACTTTGGTTCCTGACCACTATCTCCCTCTTTGTGAGGAACTCGTCCTGGCTGTTGACAAGTACCTCGCCGAACTTGATGGAAGTCTCGCTCGCTACTATGTAGGGGTACTTTGCAACCGCGCTAAGTCGCATCTCCAGCCTGGGCTTGGGTTTTGTCGCGTTGATGCCCTCCCCAACCATGCAGACCGCATTGGCCACGAAGACCTCCGCGCTCGCGGGGTGAAAGGTCAGGATCGTCTCGACGCTCTCCCCTACCATGACTGTTCCCTTGCTCGGACTGAGGACGAAAGGCTCGGGAACCTTCCACTCGAATGGAGCCGGCACCTCCCCGGTGTTGGTGATGAGAAAAGTTTTGGGGGTGGTGACATTGATGGGACAAAGGCCCATGTCGATTCCCTCAGGAACTGTGCACTGCAAGGTGCTGATGTAAGCTCTCACGGGTACGTGGAATCCGCCGCTGTTCTCGCCCTCCTCCATCTTGAAGTAGATCGTGTCTTCGTACGGTTCGCTCCTGGTGGGCCGGAAAAAGACCTCAAACTCCTGGGTAGTCCCGGGAGAAAGGTTGATGGAGAGAGGATAGAGGAGTGAAAAGAAGCGAGTGGAGGGGAGCCTGTACTTGAGCTTCTTCATCTTGGTAGAGACGTTCTTGACGACCAGCTTCTGGACGTACTCGCCCCCTGGAGCCCAGGTTCCGCCGTGGAATGTGATGCCATCTCCATACGGCCCCTTGCACTCAATGCCGAAGCGCTGGCGCCGCTCTGTCTCGCTCACAATGCTGGCGTTCTCCACGGCCGGGGTTCTGCCACCCTCGAGGGAGTATTTCATCTCGCCATCGGCAGTGTAGCCGAGCGTTCGCCCGATGGTGTGCATTGCCATGTCGCTTTTCGTCTTGGCGTAGGTTGCAGAGGGAGATGTGGAAGCTTGCTGCAGTGAAGCTGCCCCCCCCATCGTCTGGTCCGATACAGGGAAGTCTGCGAATGTATCCTTGCCGAAACTCATGGCGGCTCTGTCGTCAAGTCTAGGGGAGGAAAGGGAAGGAAATGAAGTGAAGTGAAAGACGGCTCTTCGGGAGCTTTATGGGGGGCTTTATGGGGAGCTTGATGGGAGTTGATCAAAAGCTTGCGTGGGTGGAGTTGATCAAAAAAGTTGCCCAGCCGTTAAGGGGTTAAGAGGAAAATTGAGGGAATTTTCCAGATCTTCGGGCCCTAAATCCCACAACTGTATCGATGCGCGCTAATTTTGCTCAAACAACGACAAATGGGAGGGCTGGGATGAATTTTGTACTCCAACTAACCGCACCGGGGGCCAGCTTAAATCAAGCCTGCTCAAAAAAAATTCAGTTGATTTAAGGGCAAATTTTAATACACCCAGAGCATGAGCGCATCGTAGACTTGACCCGCGACCAAAATGCCGCGAGTGGGTCGCTCCTCTTCCCCTCCTCATCCCACGGAGTCAAACACAACAAACACAATTCCAACTAGTCGGCTGGATGCCTTGGAGAACTTGATGGGGGACAAACAGCGGGCTCTCCAGCTCCAAAAGCAGAGCCGAGGAAGTAAAAAGGGATTAGTGGGGAGGATGAGAAAATCGAAGTCAGCTGTGATTAGCGTTGAAGCTAATCACGGGGAGGGGACACGAACCCCGAGGGAGGAGCAGAGCTCATCCTCTGTGGAGGACGAACAGGAGAAACTCGACAGTCCTACGACATCACCCTATAAAACGGGCGAAGACGGTGAAAGCATTGATGACCAGGCTGGCGGTCACGACCAGGCTGATGATGACGATCATGCTGATCATCAGCATCTTGAACACACTAGTGAACAACAGCAGCCCCTGCCCACGCCTACTACCCCTTTTCCCTTGGATTTGCTCTTTCAGCAGTTTTCCTCTACCCCCCTCTCTTCTCTTGACCTATCCTCCTGGACAAATCACCTCACTATTCCAACCCTTGACCTCATCTCCCACCATAATCCGAACCTAACTTCCTTGACCTTCAAAGACTGCCTTCTGACGGACTCAGAACTGGACAACGCTCTGAAAACCTACAACGGCATAACTTCTCTTTACCTTTCCTCCCTACCCCTCTTGACTCGCTCTTTTCCAATGCTGTCAATTTTAGACAATGTGCCCCTCCACAGCTCCCTGAAATCCCTCACATTGCGGTCACTCCCTTCCCTCACTCCGCAGTTCCTTGTCCGCGCTGCAAGGTGCTTGGCCCCTACCCTCCGTTCGATCGATATCTCCCACAACCCACAGTTGACTGACGATTCCGTCTTGGCCTTGACCAAGACTTGCACCCGACTGACGTCTTTAGACGTCTCATTTCTGACCAATTTAACAGAGAGGGGATGTGTGGGGATGCACACTTGTCTCTCTCAGAGCTTGAAATGTATTTGGCTGACTGGTTGTGGAAAAGTCACGAACTCTACCGTGGGTGAAATTTTTGCACAATGCGGAGAGAGACTTGTGGAAGTTGGGATTGTGGGCGTGGGGGAAGTTGATGATGAAGGGGTGAGGTGTCTTGAAGAGGTTGAGGTGGTCTTTGGGAGGAAGAAGAATGGCAGTGGCGGGAAGGGGGTTGATATCTTTGAGATGGGAGAGGTGAGTCTAATGCTAGCTTTTGTTTGCTGACTATTTCCGGATATGCAAGATTGAAAACGTACGCCAAAAAAATACTCCAGAAATAATACACAGGTGCAAAAAACCAGCCCACACACATCAAAAATTCATTTTAACACCCCCCCCCCCACACACACACAGAACGTAAAAGTCACCGACTTGGCACTGAGCTACGTGTGCTCCTCCTCGTTCCTTACCCTCCACACGCTCTCCCTCCCCTCGTGTCCGAATATTGGTCTTCAGCCTAAATTTTTCTCCCAGATCCACCTCCTGACGTCCCTCTCACACCTTTCCCTCGAAGGCTGCAGTAATGTCATTGATGAGAGTTTTACGAAGGCTATGTGCGAGAAACGGAAGAAACTGCGCTATCTGAACATCGAAGGGTGCAGCAAGCTCACCGACAACTCTTTCAACCTCATTGCAAAGAATTGCACTGGCATACGTCACCTTCATCTCGGCGGGCACGAGGCGTTGACAAATGCTGGGTTGATTTCCATTGCCAAGTCGTGTCAAAAATTGCGCACCCTGACCATCGCTAACTGCCCCAGAGTTGGCGACGAGGCTGTCTCCACCATCACCACCAAACTACTCAACTTGAGGACGCTTCACCTGAAAAATGTAAAGACGCTCCGCGATAAGGGTTTGAAGACCCTCCACACGTTGAGGAGCCTTACGGCGTTAGACCTGAGCGGCTGCACGAGGCTTACGGATCAAGTAATCCTCTGCTGTCCTTCGGGAACGGTGCTGATCACCGTAAATCTTAGCAAATTGCCCAACATTTCGGACGAATCTCTAGCGAGAATAGCGAAGAGAAACCCGGCCATTCAAAGTGTGGACGTTTCTAATTGCAAGAATATCACTTCCCTCGCCATTGCAAGCTTTATAGATGCTGTGTCTGCGAACAAAAAGATCCAGAGGATTGCTGTCAAAGGGTGTCCGAATGTCAACAAGTCTCAGATAGATCTCGCCCACTCAGATTTAATTTGGGATAATTTCGACGACCGGGACTCTCCATCTGAAATTCTACTTCCTCGAAATCCAACTCTCCATTGTCGCATCCAGCGTGAGCATGAAAAATACTTGTTCAGACTACAGCATAGTGCCAAGGCCGTCCAACGGTCGTACAGAAATTTGATCAGATACCGAGTGGACACGAAGGCTCTCCGGGAACAGAACCGCCACCGCGTTAAGATGGCTGTCCGGATTCAGTCTCTGGGGAGAATTCCTTTGGCCAAAAGGCGAACTGGCGAGATCCGTGCTGCGAAGGGTAAGGTCGCCCTCCTCCTTGGGTCTCGGTTCCTCTTTTTGCACCTCCGCAGGATCAATGTGCAAGCAGCCAAGCTGTCGCGCGACCTCCTCTACAAAAGGTCTTTTCGTCGCCTCCGCTCAAACGTAGCGGAGAGCCGTCACGAGAAGGCCATCGCTAGGGAAATTCTGAATGATAAGATCTCTGCCGAGCACTACATGAGAACTCACAGGAACAAGCATTTTAGATTCTGGAAGTCTTACTATGACAGCATCAAGCACGACCTCCATAAAAACGCATTTGCAAACGCGCACTGGAAAAAGCACATGCTTCCCGTGTTGATGGCTACCTGGAAGGAGAAGACTAAATTCAGTATCAAGCACAGGAAGAAACTCAGCGCGATTTTCATGCACTTGACACCCATCTCGCACGACAATTCCTACCAGCAAATCGTGAACCGGGAAAAGGCAATCAGTTACAGCAACAAGACCATCTTGACCCCCGTCTGGGGAGCACTTATGAAGAACTTCGAGGAGTTCAGCGATTTGAAAAGAAAGGCGAAGCTGGCGGCCGAACATGCCAAGGCGACGAACGAGAAGAAGCTACTTGTATCTTGCTTCGGCGCATTCCTGAAGCACAAAGACATACGAAAGTATAAGCGGGTTATGATGCGGCGAGGTCACGGGCACTTTATCCGCCGTTCAAAGAGAGTCTCCACACGCAGACTTTGCACCTATGCCAAGTCCCAGATCCAAATGAGGAAAGACATTGCTTTGGCAGTCGAAAAATTCAACTTCGGCATGATGAGAATAAATTTTTTGAGGTTAAACATCTACAAGCGTCACCGATTAGAAATGAAGGAGCGCAAGGCTGCCGCCCAACGCCACTTTGACTTACGCGCAACTACTGTCCTAGCCGCATTTTGGATGGACTACACGATTCGTTCCATTGACAACAAACGCAAGACTGCCATCGCCAATAAGCATTTCAATACCAAAATCTTGATCAAAATATACCAGGGTTGGAAGGAATATTCCAAGCACGCGGGGGACGCCAAGGCGCTCGCTGCCGCCAAGCAGGCGAGAATATTGTGTGGCAAAACTTTTGCTGGCTGGAAGAGATTTTGGAAAGATGCTTGCAAAGCTAAACGGATGGCGGAGGAGGTTGCCGCCCGAGACGAGGCGGCGCGCCAGAAACTTTACGACTCTCAGACGAACATCGCTCGCGTCTGGAGGGGCTTCAAAGACCGCAAAGAAACCAGCGATTACCGCGTCTTCCGAGACTGGGCGGTGATACGGTGCCAGTGTCAGTACCGCGTTTTCCACGCCAAGAAGGTCCTCCTCAAGCGCAAGCGATGGTTCCTTTTAAAGCAAAATCTTGTGGAAGAAGTTGTGGAGGAGGAGATGGCCCGAGAGGAAAAGTACATGAGGTGGTGGGTCAAGATGGAGGGCCATGCCATTACCGTGAAGCGAGTCACGATGGGTCATATCGGTCGGATTAAGGCGTACGCGCGTCGGCAGCAACGGTTCCGAGAGAAAGGACTGGATTTTCAAGTCGAAAAAAGGCGGCAATACAAGTACCACACCGACCAGGTGATGCTGCGCGCTCGGCTTCTCGTCCTTCGCGAGGAGTCGGCCCGCCTCTGTCAGAAAACTTACCGCGGTATTTTAGGACGGCGTCGCTTCAATGCGATCAAGCAGGCAAAACTTGAGCGCGAAATTGCAATGATCGTCCAGGCTGCCTTCCGGGGGAAGCAAGGGCGCCGAAAGTCCTACGCCCGCAGGCGGCACTTGCTAAACATGGAGCGTGTCAGACAGGCGCGCCAAATCCAGGCCAAGGTCCTGAGAGGAGACGTATCTCTCTTCGGAAATACAATCGCTTCTGTAGGTTTTCGGCAGAGAAAGACGCAACGCGCTGCGCTTAAAATTCTTCGAGCGCTAGGTTTCGACAGTATGAGCTTTACCCAGAAATTTCGGCAGCAGATTAAGGAGATCCATGAGGACATGCAGGATACAATTCAATCTGTGAACCGCTCTGTGTCGTCTTGGAAAGAAGGGAAGTTTGACCCCTATGTGCGTGACAAGACCAAACGCCGCATGCTGGCCGAATACATGGAGAGCCGCACTGTCAAAACCTCCTCAGCCGTCAGGATTATTCAGAAAAATCACCAGTACACAGGCCTCACGGGGCAAGTTGTGCAAATCGACCGGAGTTTCCCCAACAAAGCTGTCGCTGAGGTTCGAATGGATGTAGATGGTCAGGTGATTTATTACCGCCTCATCACAGAGTCCACCATGTATGAGCCTCCTCAACCCTCAATGCACGTAATACCGACACTTGAAACACAGGGAGTCGCCTACAAGGACGTTGTTAGGTGTAAAGAGTTTATTCTTAACTGGGCAGCTGAGGAGCGCGTCAAGCGCACCCAGTACAAAGCCGCACGGCAAATCCAGCAGATAGGACGCGCTTTCATGGCCAAGACCCGAGTTGCCAAGATACGCTATGTGCACTGGGCCAAGTTGCTCTCAAATCGTAACGTGGTGCTCCACGCCCTCAATCAATATGGGGCGGCAAACACTCAGGCCGCCAGGACGCTTCTCACCATGCATTTTGCCAGGTCCACTTCTGTTCCCATCCTTTGGGAGAAACCGGAGGTGCCCCCTCGCATTGAGGAATCGCTAACCAAACGCGCACTGAGTCAAATGCTCAACCTCGAGTTTAGAGAGAAGATCTCCCGGCGCTTGGCGCACTGTAAACTCAACAACGACCGTTTCAGCGAAGGGTCCTACATGCACAGGGTTCGTAAATTTTCTCCCATGATAGCTCTGCGAGACGAGAAACTTTCTGCGCTCCAGAAATTCACCACCAGTGCCATTGCGGAGAAGGTACACGAGAGCGGCGGCGATGGGAGCTTCCTCGAAAGAGTTGCCCTTTTCTTCGGGGGAAAGGAGTACAAACGAAGCGAAGCGGAGCGGCACGCTTGGTTAAAGCGGTGCACCTTTGAGCAGATGGAACAGTCGCCCCACGTGCGCATGAAGGGGCTGGCTCTTTACCACGGAGTATTTCACGGTAATCCTCGCTCCACTGAAGGCAAGAACGCATTTCGTCCCCACGGGGAGGGATTTGTGGAGTTCGTGCAGGGTTTTGGCGTTGGTCGGGAGGAGAAGACCCTCAAGATCACGATAACCCAGGCGCGTGAGTTGCGTGCGGCGGACTTTAACAACAGCGACCCCTTTGCGGTTGTATTGGCTAATCGGCGGAAAGTCAGGACGAAGACAATTATGAAGACTCTCGACCCTGTTTGGAATGAGTCTTTTGAGATTGACGTGACTGATCCCTATCACATCGTAAAAGTTGTCGTCTACGACTGGGACAAATGGTCTTCCAACGATTTTCTGGGTCAGGTCGTGTTTCCCATCGCGGACTTGGCGGATGGGAAGAAGGTTAAGAAATGGTACAAGCTCATCCAGAAAGACAATGCCAAAAGTGACAACAAGAAGAAGACCAAGAAGGAGCAAGAAGACGAAAATGATCTTGGTGACATTGAGCTAGAGATGCAATGGACTGAACGGGAGGACTCAGATGACATCGACCGCCGCCGTCTCCAGCATAAGAATTGTATTATGCTGCAGTGTTGGAGCCGCCAAGCCCTTGCTCGACTCGCCGTTCGAAGAGCGAAGGAGCGCGTGAAGAAGCAGATAGCCACTTTGTCGAAATCTGCCATTTATCTACAATGCGCGTACCGGATCAGGATGGCACGGATGATCGTCAAGTCGATGAAAAAGTCTAAAAAGTACATGACGAGGATTCAGTGCGCATGCCGTCAAAAGCTTGCGCGCCGTAAGACTACGCGGGCCCGGCTTGAATACTATAGCTGCCGGTCAATCCAGTGCTGTATTCGAAAGGCCTACGCTCGGATGATAATCTGCGAGCTACGACGCATCAGAAACCTCCTACTCGACGAGTGTGCGGCGACTATACAACGCAAGGCGAAAGTGATGGTATCCCACGCTCTGGTGAATCACCAACGTCAGCACCTTAAAGAAAAGGGCATAGAGCACCCGTCAGTCAAGGAAAATCTGGAAACCATGTCCACCTGGATGCCAACCTACGGATTCGACCCGGTCTACAAAACCAAACGCCTGCGTCGAATTTGCCTGAAGACATTCTCTCGAGTCTTGTCCGTACGAGGCAGCACTGTAGTGACTCGCTTCGGTGAAGCGGCTGTCGAGCAGTTTCCCGCTCCCTACCTTGAGTCACGTGACGGCCACGATTTCGCGACCGTCCGTTTGTACGCCCATACGAAGCTCTCTTGCCCTTTTGCTGAGAGGAAAGTCCTCCACGACAACTCTCCAAAATTTTTCACGGCAATTCAGCTTGAAGCTATTAGCATCCGCGATACAGTGGACCTCCGGATAATACAGCTCCAATCGTATTTCCGCGTAAAGATCAGCGAGAATATTTGCAAGCAGAAGCGGAAGGCAAGGAACGCGGCCATTTTTGTGCAACGCAAGTACCGGTGGAGGTTTGGTAAGAAAGAGGGCTTGGCAATGATGGTGCAGTGCTTGTATCGCGTACACGTCGCGTATGAGGAGCTGAAATTTAAGAAGATGGAGGTCATTAAGGCAGAGATGATCCAGGCGGCATACAGAATTCACTTGGGCAGATTAGCATTAGAAGAGAAACGCAGAATTTCACTTTGTCAAGTGCTAGACAGCAGCGGAGATTTGAATGAGCTCTTTGACGCCACGAAGACTCTCGATGGACTGGGTGAAAAAACATTTTGGTGCTCCCCCCCCAAAGCTGTCAGTAGTCAGTGGATTAGTTATGACCTTACGAAGAAGTATAGCATCGGAAAGGTGAAGCTTCTCGCCCCAAACAACACCTCGTCTCCGAAGGAAGTTCTTGTCGAGTGCGCAAACCGCGTCGCAGGGCCCTGGAAACCAATTGAGACGCTCCCTGTACTTCAGAAATCCGGATGGCAGTCCTTCGACCTTCCCAAGACTGTTTGCCGATTTTTTAGGCTGTCTTTCAAGAAAAATTACGGGAACGCGCAGGCTGTTTCCTTGTTTGGCGTAGGATTCTTCATCGCGAAGGAGATCACAGCACATGTCATCGAGGAGCCGACTTCCTTGAAGGTGGACCCTGGGCCTCCCGTCGGGAAAGTTGGGGGCGAGATCATTCTCACCTGTAAGGCTGCTGGTTGGCCGCCTCCAACCTACCAGTGGACAAAGAATGGGAAGGAGATGGAGGGGGAAACCATGCCTTCTCTGAAGGTGGTCATCAAGAGCAGTAAGTCCAAAATCCTCAAGAGGTTCAGGTGCATACATTGCAAGAAGATCAATACGGAGCTGCCGGAAAATATTTACCGCGTCGTTTGCAGCAATTGCAAATATCCGTTCGACTTCCCGGAAGTCGAGGAAGCCGCTGACATGAGGAGACCGCTAGAACTCGAGGTAGAGGAGGTCGGCCAGAATATAAAGAGCCTCAAAGCGCGGCGTAGCGACCTTGCCGACGATATCAAGGCCCTCGTCAACAAACGCAAGATGCGAGAATACGCTGCAGCTAAGGGAGAGTCGCTAATGGAGGACAGCGAAGTGAAGGAAGGCGAGAAGAACGCCGAAAATATGGGTCTTGAGCAACAGCTATCCATGATTGATAGCATGGGAAACGGCGGCGAAAGTATGGTCAGCGGAGGGGTGGACTTAGAAAACACCGGGAACCTGAAAAATGGGGTGCTGGTAAAGAATAATCCGAAGCAGCGGTACCGGGCGATGATGAAAGACTTTACGGAAATTGACGAAGAATCTGTCTTCGATGACGATGAATCACTGGGTGAGAGCAGTGTCAAAACGGCTGGGAATGCCAGCATCAAGTCAGCGGGTCAGAATTCTGTTCAGAGTCTGAACAAGTCTATCGCCGGGGCCAAAGGTGATGAAAATGTCGGCAGCGTTGCCGGAAATAATAGCGTTGCCGATGGGGATGAGACACTCGGTGGCGACTTAAACTTGGAAGAGCAGATCGATGAGGAGGAAGAGGACGAGGAGGCCAAACACAACGCGATGCTTGCTGAATTAACCGCGGAAATCGATGCGATAGACGAAAAACTGAAAGCTTGCGACAAGAAGAATTGGTGGCTAATGCGAAAACGCTTGGAAGCGGGGGAATTCGACCCCTGTAAGGTGAAATACGAGGGTGAGGGAGTGTATCAGTGCGTTGTGAGCAATATCCGGGGAGGCGAGATCAAACGGTCTAACAAGACCCGCCCCGCCGTCTTGTTTGTGGACGATCCCGTTCCCCAAGTTATCAAGGTTCGGGAAGAGTATCACTTGAAGATCCGACTGCGGCGACGGAACTGGCCCAAATATTTGTCTCTCTTCGGCTGGTTCGTTGACGGGCGAGTCCTTGGTGACTGCGTGATCCGGTACCACTCGGGGGACATTTACGACGGCCCTTATGTCGACGAAAGGTGGATCAGCTGGATCGGCGGCGTCGTGAAGGAAGCCTACGATGATGACCACTGGGGTGTTTGGGTCTCCTCGACCGACACCATTTACGAGGGTCCTAATGTATGCAATCACTTCGACGAAACCAACATCCAGGGCGAGTACCGTGTTACATACGAAAATGGCGAAGTTTACGAGGGCCAGTACGTTGACGAGAACCGCCACGGGATAGGAGAGTACCACTATGGCGACGGAAGTATTTACGAAGGCGAGTGGTACAAAGGAAAGCGCCAAGGCTTTGGGGTATTCACTAACGCCGAGGGAGACGTCTACGAGGGGGAGTGGGATCGAGACTTTATCCACGGTGAGGGTATTTGGAGGTGGATTGACGGCAGCACGTACATGGGCGACAATATCGATGGCAAAAGAAGTGGCAAAGGTGTGTATATAACGCTCCATGGGGACGTTTACATCGGAGATTTTCATGAAAATAAAATGCACGGAACAGGAACTTTCACGTACAACGATAAGACAGTATACGAGGGCACTTTCAGAGATAACTTGCGCGAGGGTGAGGGGGTGTTTTCATTGCCCAACGGTATTAAAGACATTGGCCCTTGGAGGAACGACAAACGCGACGGCGAGTTTGTTGTTCGTCGCCCTGTATACAGCGACGACCCCAATGATACCACGGAGTGGGATGACGAAGTTCAGAGAGGAATATGGGTGGAAGGGGAATTCGATGAGTGGTGCGCGCCGCCGGTCAATCCCAAGGCGACTATGCAGTTCATTGACATGTTTTTGAGCGATGACGATGAGTTCGACGGAGTCTACGCCATGCTCATAGCGAGGAGATTGCCGTTGGTTCCCCTCGGTGTGCAGGGGAACCACCCGGAGGTCCAGCGTATTATGAGCAGAATCGCCGCGGAAGGTGGTCATCTGGTTGCCATCGACACCTACGCCGAAACGAAGACCAAGATCAAGGCTATTGAGAAGAAACTTAACGAGGCCAAGGTCGAATTCCGCCACTGGCGAGTTCAAGAGGAGCACGTTGATGAGCTCATCGCCAAGATGATGCGAAAAGTTGATGGGATCAAGAGAAAAATAGACGCGTTAGCGGCTCAAGAGAAGACCTACGAAATGGCCATCGAATCTTTCTGGTTAGAGGACACTGACAATACTCGCGATAATTTCTTGGAAGCCTGCAAAAATTTGGAGCCGCTCCAGCGAACGGACTGGTTCCAGTTGCGGCACTATCACGAGCCGCCGTTGCTGATTGAAAGCGTCATGTCTGCTGTCTGTCTATTGATGCTTGAAGAGGACACTTGGAAGAGCGCCCAGCAGCTTCTCGGCAATTCTCAGCAGAATCGTGACGACGGAGATCAAGAGAGCATCTGGCAAGAGTACGACGTAAAGATGCTGCATTTGTTGGAAAATTTCGACGTCTTTGAGCGTACCGAATCGGATGGTCTGTTGTCGTACGTCGGAACCTACCTTGTTGACCCGAGGTTCAAGAGCGACAACTACTTTCTCCAGTCTTTTGGTCCAGCGGCTATCAAACTTGTCGAGTGGATCTGGAAATGCTATGCGTACGTCAAGAAGGCTAAGGAAATCAAGCCCAAAAGCGACTCGCTTAAGGCCCTCCAGTCCGCTCGCGGTCGCTTTCAGAACAATCACGATTTGGAGTTGGAGGGGCTGAACAAGTATGAGAATAGGGTGCAGCCCCTTCGAAAGAAGGTGTCGGACAGCAACCGCCGCAAAGACAGATGGCAGGACAAGTACGACAAGATGGAACAGCTTCTCATGGAGTGTCAGAATATGATTGTTGAGTATACAAGCGAGGAGGAAGGTGAAATGGATGAGATTCAGAAGATGCTTGAGGCTGAGGGTGAGATCAAGTCCACCACTGAGAACATCATGGAGCTAATGATCTGTGACATAGAGGAGGAAGATAGGATGAAAGAAGAAGCAAAAAAAGCACAGAAAGGGTACGTGGAGGAGGAAAAGCCAGATCTCTCTCTTGACAATTTCATCAGCAAGGCTGTGAACGACGGTCGGAAGCAAATGTTCCGAATGGGCGACTACAAATTTAGTGGGGGCGAGCTCTTGGTCGGCGATCGGCCGTGCGATATCGCCAAGATTCAACGAAAACAGGCTGAAAATGTCAGGGAGCAGATCAACTTCGTGTCCAATGAGTTTCCTGACGTTCGCGAGTGGCGAATGCTCGATGGCAGTATTGTCACCACCAAACACTTGCAGAACCTGATACAGATGAGATGGACCAAGCTTGACGAAAGTGAAGCGCTTGACGCTGCAGAAAAGAAATGGGAGAATGTGTTTAGCAAGAACACAGCCTACGCTGCCGTTCAGTCTCGCACCAACTTCATCCAAACAGACGCTGTCAAGAGGGAGGCACAAATATGGATGGACCGGCATCGCGAGCAGGTTACTTGGACGGAGAACTGGATCGCCAATAATTTCCTCGAGGAGAATAGTGACGACACGGCGCGTATTGCCTTGGAAATAAAAGACGACAAGAGGCTGGGTGTTGATGCGATGTGCGCGGCCAGCGTCTGGTGTCGACTGAACCGCGAAGAAGTTCTGGCCGAGCTCGACAAGCAAAACGCAGAAAAGGCCAGGAAATTTGCCGAAGCTCATCCGGACGATACCGCCAAAATTGCTATGGATTACAGGAAAGAGGCGGCTGCGGGTAATGAGGTGGAAGAAATCGATGAAGCCGAGGCCTGGATCAGCTTGCATATGGAGGAAGTTGTTGAGACGGAGGTAAGCGCCGGCATCGAGTTGTCAAGAAATTTCGTCGAAAAATTCACGCCGGAGGAATTTAAGGATGGGAAAGATGAAGGCGAAAAAGAAGAAGGAGAAGAAAAGGCAAAGGACGATGCACCTGTTGACAACGGAGAGGGAAAAGGACGGGTCGAAAGAAAATCAACAACCTTCATTCCCTCTGATTGGGCGAACGCAAGCAATGTTGCGGACGAACATGATGCGGAAGAAATGACTCACTTTCACGATCTTGAGGTGGCGATGGAAACTAAAGCAAAGGAATTGCAGACGGCACTGGCCAGGGTTGTCATTGAGATCAAGAAAGACGAGAATTCGTCACGTGAGGACCGAGAGATGGCGCTAGCCTGGGCGGCGCTAGACGAAAATAAAGAGCCCGTGCGGTTGAGCGAAAACGCCTACAATAAGGAGAAGCTCCACGACGATCTCGTCAGAGGCACAACGATCGACAACACCGAGAAGGAGATTGATAGTTGGCAAGCCGCCATGGATATGAGGAAGCGTCGACTTGGAATTCCGACTAGTGCCGAGATTGAGGAAAGGAACGAGGCTCTACTGGTTAAGAGAGCGGAGAGAGCGAGAGCCAGGAAAGCCCTCGAAGAGAAGGAAAGATTAGAAGAGGAAGAAGAGAGGAAGAAGAAGGAGAAGAAAAATGCTGGGAAGAAATCTCCCGGCAAGAAGTCGCAAATCGAAAAAATCAAGGAAGAGGAGAAAAGGAAAGAGCAGAAGAGGAGAGACGACCTCGAAAAAGAGTTGGTGGATAAAGAGGAAGAAGAGAACAAGCAGGAAGAAATCACCGATGAGGGTGTACTGAAGTTATCGAAGAATATCGTCAATGGTCGTAAAAAGATCATCAAATTGTGTAAGGAAAGGATCAAGTACAATGATGAACGGTTAAAAATGTTCAAGGACAGGCAGGAGAGCATACTGCTTGACAAGAGTTATCTGGAAGTGCCCGATGCCATCAGGCCCAGCGAGGCCAAGATCGAGCTGAAGAAGGCCAAGATGCTGCGTGATGATAGGCTCAAGTTCTTAGTCAAGGCGATCAAGGAGCTCACCGAGATTCTGGAAGACTGTGAGAAACGGAAAACGAAGCATTCAGCTGAGCTTGTGAAGGAGGGTGAGGATGGCGGAGACGGAGGAGGGGCGGGGGGGGAGGAGTGGACTGAATACTATGACGAGCAAGCTGGAGCGTGGGCTTACTACAACAACATAACTGGGGAAAGCGTATGGGCTGAGTGAGACGATGACATGCAATAATAAGTGTTAGAATAGCGTTTACTTTGCTAATAAATGCCCTCTCTGTATTATTTCATCATTTACTCTCTATGGTGTCTATGGTGTCTATTTCTATTTTAAGGCATCTACCAGAAACTGTGGCGGTCTCAGTTTAATGAAAGGGAAAATTGGGCAGTGGATTTTGCTTCGGCAGTGGCGCTCGTACTCTTCGTGTCGCAAATCAGCCCAGCATGTCATTATGACAGCCCCAGCACACATAAAAATCCAGCCAGCAATAGTGCTGCTCGCCAAATTGAAGAATAGCCACGAGGTAATCTCAAAAAAGTAATGCGGACAGGATACTAGTGAGAATAGTACACTGTCCTTCACTCTTCTCTTCTTGCCGTCCTTGGAGCGTGGAACACTGGCGAGTGTTCTGTGGCATGAAAAATTGCACAACTCACAAATTGCCCAACCCACCTGGTAAACAGAATAATTTGATACCACAGATACCTTCACCTGCCGAGCAATGAAGAAGCCAAATGCCCAGTAATACACAAACTCTTGAGCAGAATCACCGGCTGAGACTTTGGTTTCACTAAATTTAAAGAGGCACAGCGACTCTACGGAGCGTCGGGAAAAGTGGAGAATCCAGAGGAGAGAGGGAAGAGAAAGTCGAACTTCCGGTGAGGCCGCAACAAGGAAGACGAAAACAGACCCAACATAGCTGATACAGTTGTGAGCTTTTGGGGACAACATTTGCTTTTAATACATTTTTAATTCTAGATTCTAGAATTAATTCTAGAAAAAAACTCGCTTGATGATGAGTGAGTGACGAGTGACTGAGTGAATGAGTGAATGAGTGAATGAATGAAAAAGTTTTTTTGTCTCAAGATCCTATTTTTTCATTCAATATAAATCGTCATCTTCCTCTTCGTCATCTTCCCATAAAAAATTGTAATCATAATTCAATCTTTCTTTGCAGACTTTTTCTTCTTCTTCATCTTCTCTTTTCTCCCCCCAAAGCAGCACCTCAATAACATCCTCACAAATAAGAACATCACGAAAAGGAATAACAAGACAGCAGAGAAGCAAAAACCTTTTAATAGAGAAGAAGCCGAAACTCTCGCATAAATCCCATCCATCGAGGTCCAACTGCACTGTTGTTCGACCATGCCCATTTGCCTCAGGGCTGAGTGAGAATGGCCCCCATACGCTACCTCCCTCGTCGCTCTTTTCATGTATCCTTTGAAATTGTTTGCGAAAGAATCCTTGCCAAAAGAAAGTGGAACATATCCATGAACATCCAACGACTCGGCAGACTCGATTTGAGTTTGGTGATGGTACCCAACGCACCAAAATATGAAGTCATTCTCCTCTTGGAGGACATCAAATTTTTCCCTGGGGTGAACCCCTGGAGGTGTCCGAAACCACCAATGCTTCTTCCCAATCAGTAGGTGCGCCCAGGAGCAAACGCAACCGACCGTATCAATGTGCTCGTTCACTCCCGCCCCCTCGAGCCCCGCGTACATCCACATCCCAGAGAAAACAGAAGCTACCGATGGAGGAATGAAGGAGGGGTGGGGAAACACACGCTTCACCATGTCAATTTCACCAGGATCGTTGGCAGCCAGCGACAGGTACGTCTGGGGAAACTCGCTAGCCACGCTGAGGAAGTTGTCCAAGGTGACTTTGTTGCCCTCATACAACCAGTATTGAAATCTGTCGTAGATCATGTCTTTCACCCGACCAAACCACATCAAGGGATCTTCTCCAGGCCAACTTTCTGAGAAATGGGATAAGAAAGATGGAACCGAGTCGAATGATAGAGTCGTGTTGGATTCTTTCGGGGGGATGTTCACGATGAAGGGGGCGCCTGAGTGAAGGTGGTCCAAAAATGCCTCTTCAGACATCTGGGGAAGGTCGGAGGAAGAAGATGAGGAAGTTGATGCAAAAGGGGCATAGCGAGTAATTGGCTTCGTTTTGAAAGAGGTGGGGGATTTCCAGCCAGAGCCAAGGTCGGGGGTAGGGTAAGAGGTTGTCATTGTTGAAGAAAAAGTCCCCTTTTCTTCTACGGGAGGGATCTTTCGTCGTTCGTCGTTGACAACTCCTCCTAAATAATTAAATCCTAAATCATAAATCATTAACCTCCTAAATCATTTAACTTCTGACACATTTCATGGCGTTAACAATCCCAGATTACCAAAATCCTATTCTTGCCGTTGACGCACCGGATCCAGGTTGTATCGCGTATAATAATAGTTTCTTCTGTGCGCACACTGGTCAGAATGATGAAGGGTTGTTTCCGACTTATTCTTCTGATGACCTTGTTTCGTGGAAATATGAGGGGGCTGCGATAACTGAATTGTCTGCGTCAGATTCATGGGGGGTTGATCGCTGGTGGGCGCCTGAAATTCACGCTCTTCCTGGCGGGAGGGGGTTTCTTCTCTATCACACTGCCGCAACGGCTGAAGGGAATCTGTGTGTCGGATCAGCTACAAGTGATTTGGTGACAGGCCCTTTCGTTCCCTCGACCAGACCATTGCTTTGCAACAATGATGATGAAAACCCCTCGGTTGGGCTTATAGACTCGACCTTTTTTGTTGACGACGGGACCCCGTACCTTATTTATAAAGTGGATGGGAACTCAAATGGATCACCAACGAACATAAACCTTGCTGAACTTACTGAAGATGGCCTTTACGTCAAAGATGAGGATACGAATACACATACAACTCTTATCACCAATGATGTTGATTGGGAAAAGAATTGTGTGGAAGGACCTTGGATTTTTGACGGCAGGGAAGTCAGCGACTACCTGTTCCTTTTTTATTCGGGTTCTATGTATAACACAGTCGATTACAGTGTTGGCGTTGCGAGGTCGAAATCGGTACAAGGCCCATGGGAAAAATTCGGTAATAATCCGATTCTGCACACTAATTCGTCGAGCTCAGCTTTTTCAGGACCCGGACATTGCAGTGTTTTGCACTCGAACGACAAAACGGGAGAATTAGCAATGCTTTATCATGCTCATATTGGGTATGAAGAGCCCGTTATTAATTCCCCTAGGCAAATGCTTCTGGACTTCCTCACCATCAGCGAAGAAGGCTGGCCAACAATGAATAACGAAGGGGTCCCATCTGAATGACAAAAGGAAAGGAATGCATTGGCCTTCTTCTTCCTACGTTTCTAGGTTTAATTTCTTCCAAGTTTTACAACTTGCGGGGAACTTGTCAAAAACAGCTCAGAGCAGGGAGGGGGGGGGGATTTTCCCCTCCTTGCCTAACACTTCGACTTTCGGAGTGAACAGCTCACAGCTCGCAAAATTGGCACAAACAGCCAACAGCACAAAACAAGAGAAAGACCCAAAATCTCAGAGAGCAATCTCCAGATCGATGGAAAAACACACCCGACCATAAGAAACTAAATGATACACTAAAACTTGATTTAACGCAAAAACCACTAAGAAAAATAGTAAAGGTCACGTTGGCTTCTTCCTCTTCGACTTATCTTTTTCGTTATTCTCCTCTGTCTTTTCGACTTTCAAAACATTGGCATTACGCAAAATGTGGTCTTTGGGAATGTCACACCCAAGATAAGTTCTGTACTGCACGCTGGCTGGTTGTTTGATCGAGACCCCTTTGTGTACCAGGTCAAACCCCCCTACCCGAACTTCGTCTCCGTGCAAGTTTCCCTCCAGATCAATGATATCAAAAGCAGAACTTAGCAAGTTCACTTTGAGGTCCATATCTTCTCTCGTGTTGGCAGTCATGGAAGGTGACGCATTAACTTCAATAATGAACGCCTTGAA
>ERZ651776.1825-NODE-1825-length-24619-cov-7.356858_pt1 | contig 24619 bp, 22 predicted proteins | sample MGYA00514761_ERZ651776 | MGnify/ENA metagenome assembly ERZ651776 | reverse complement strand
CTGGGCCTCGAGAACGGCGAAGCACACATCATCCGCAATGCTGGTGGCGCGGTCACCGACGACACAATTCGATCGGTCTGTCTGTCGCAGCGTTTCCTTGGCACCCGAGAGATCATCCTGCTCCACCACACCGATTGCGGGCTCTACAACCTCGACGAAAACGAGTTCCGGGCCGAACTTCAAGACGAGCTTGGTGTTCGTCCGACCTGGACCCTCGAGGCATTCACGGATCCGTACGAGGACACCCTGCAATCGATCCGCCGGTTGGAACTCTCACCCTTCGTCAAACACACCGAGGTGATTCAGGGCTACGTCTACAACGTGGACACTGGCCGGCTCGACCAGGTGCGATCGACTCGCGACCAGTAACTACCGCTTCTTACGGCGAATCAGTCGGCCCAGCGCTGCACCCGTTAGCACTACTTCGACGAGCCTGGCCCGGTGGTCACTCACGTCCGGGTCTTCGCCAAACTGATCGATCTGGGCGCTGTCGATCCAGCCCTGACGTCGCGCAACACGAAGTGCCATCCCACCAACAAATGCCAGGTCTGCGACCCGACCAATCATCGAGAACCGTCGCAGCACGCGAGTACGAAGAATGCTCATGACACCACAGTATCGGTGAGGTTAACCGTCGTCATTCGCCGGCTCTACCATCACCAGCTGCGCTGATGGGAGCCACGGTCTCGCAGGCCAGGTTGCCCCACGTCTTGCACACCTCGCCTAACAAGCTCACCGAGAACTGGTACTGCTCCAGTTCTGTGTCGGTGCAGTGATAGGCCGTGTCGCCGATGCCAGAATCTGTCGTCCGGAAACCAGCGTCGACCGCAGCGCACTCGGCCCACGCTTCAGAACCCAGCCCATCACGGCGTTCGGCTTGGTTTCCGTAGGCCGCGAAGTCCAGAAGATGACCGATCTCGTGCGCGGTGGTCGACCGGATGTCCTCGGCTTCCCAGCCGATCCGGTCGAGCGTGATCACACCATCAGCCGGATTGGATACGACAAATCCACCTGTCGTCGAGTCGGGGATATCGCGGACCCGCACCTCGGTGACGAGCCAGCCGTACGGCGATTCAGCAACAACCTCCTCGGCAACGAGCAAGATTTCCCCGGGGTCACTGACATTGTCGAGACGGTCGATGAGCTCACCCCATGGGATGAGGGCGCCGGTCGCGACCAGACCAGCGATAACCAGCGCAGCTATCACCCTGGCGGTCTTGCGATACCAGGGTGTACGGGGCACGTAGTCGTCGTCGACGTCGAACGCCGCCCAGAACTCGTCGTCGGCATAACTCTGGTTTGTATTGCCAGGTAAATAGCTCAAGGTAAAAGACAACCGCCAAAGACAGCTAGGGATTCCCAACGTGTCGGCTGCCACACGGGAAGCCGTCTAGAAGCCACACGGGAAGCCGTCTAGAAGCCACACGGGAAGCCGTCTAGAAGACGGTGTAGCCACCGTCGACGCAGACCTCTTGACCAGTGTGATAGGTCTGGCTTGGGTCAGCCAGGAAGGCACCCACCTGACGGAACTCAGCCGGATCGGCCCACCGCCGCACCGGGGTGCGTTTGATGGTGGCGGTCCGGAAGACGTCGTTCTCGTAACCATCCGATGCCAGGTCGGTGATGGTCCAGCCCGGCAGCAGTGAGTTGACCCGAATCTGGTGGCGGGCTAGGCCAACAGCCAACGCTCGGACCAGCCCATTCAGCGCGGTCTTGGCGGTGCCATACGCCTCGTTCCCGGCAGCACCGTGAATCGCCGAGGTCGACGACACCGCGACCAGGCTGCCACCTTCGCCTTGCTCGACCAGATATTTCGCTGCTTCGCGAAATTGCAGAAAGACTCCGTCGAGGTTGACGTCCATCACGGCACGCCACTCGGCAAGCGGCAGCTCCAGGAACGGTGTGCCGGTGCCACTTCGCCCGGCATTCGCAAACAACCCGTCGATACGGCCGAAGTCCATGGCCGATCGTTTCATTGTTTCAATGACTTGCGCCTCGTCGGCGACATCGCAGATATGCGCAACCGCAGAACCACCGAGAGCAGTGAGCGTTGCCACGGCCGCGTCGTTCTTCTCCTGGTTGCGACCCCAGATGACAACGGAACCCCCTGCCATCACTATCCCCTCGGCCATACCGAGGCCGATACCACCATTGCCGCCGGTGACAATGAATACCTTGCCGGTCAGGTCGATCATGCGTTTCCTAATTCGAATCGAGCAGTCATGTCGCCACAGTAGAGCCCGGTGCGCACATCATGAGAACGGCGGCTTCCTTTCCTTCACCACAGTGCCCTTCGCCACGGGGCCCCACGACGCCACCCCAGGCATCACCGAGATCGAGAACCAGGGGATACCTTCAAGCCTGATGAGTTATCAGGAACCAGAGTTCTTGCCGTGGGACGGGCGGCGTGTGCCACTGACTTTCGTGGCTGGGTATCTGGGCGCGGGTAAGACCACGCTCATCAATCAGTTGCTGCGCTCGGCCGACCGCCCCATCGCCGTGATCGTGAACGATATGGGCGAGATCAACATCGATGCGCGACTCATCCGCAAACACAGCGCCGACACGATCGAACTTACTGACGGCTGTGTCTGTTGCAGTTCGATCGACGGCTTCGGCGCAGCGTTCGACATGATCCGAGCACGCGAAACACCACCTGACCATGTTGTTGTCGAACTCAGCGGCGTCGCCGAACCTGCACGCATGATCCCGTGGGGGCGTTCGGCTGGGTTCAAGCTCGATGGGGTCATGACACTCGTAGCAGCTGATCAGTTTCTCGAACTTGTCGAACGTATGGACATCGGCGGAACCGTCGCCGAACAGATCCGAGCAGCCGACGTACTCGCACTCACCAAGACAGATCTCGTTCGCCCAGAGGAACGGGAAATGGTTCGCCGCCGGCTTAGCGAGATCTCCCCTGGTGTGCCGATTGTCGAAGCACAAGACCCGACCGTGCCCACCATGTTGCTGCAGATCGGTGGCCGACGACCCGGTGCCGAAATCGTCATCCCTGAACCGACGTTGTTCGACCGCCATGAGGTCGGCCGGGTCGCGATCCCTGATCCCACCACGTTGGCCGACATCAACGCGCTGCTCGACGGGCTTCCGGCCGATGTTATGCGAGCGAAGGGCATCGCCGCAGGTGCCGATGGGGAACGGTGGGCAATCCAGGTTGTTGGGCGCCGACGTCAGGTCGCCCAACTGGCCGAAGTCGAATCAGAACCACCAACCGACCTGGTCACCATCGCACTGCCCGAACTCGCCTCGGGCGATTGCCGCTAGGCGGGGAGATCGAAGCGGAGGGTGTTATCGACATCGGGCGCTTCGTCTGGCATCAAGCGCCACAGCGGCAGCCGACCCCGTTCCAAGACATCGATCACAATCTTTTCGATCGTTGGCCGGGTCAGGTCCTGCACGAACAAGTCGGGCGGATACATGTACAGATGTTTCACGGCTGGCGATGCGTGCATCTCGCCCTCGCCTTGAGCAACAGCGAAGAAGTCGAACGTCCACACGTTCAACGCATACCGTTCGCCCGTCGACAGGTAGACGGCGATATTGCAGAAATCAGTGACGTCTTCAGCCAGATGTTCGGCCTCGATCCAAATGCGTGCTTCCATCGTTGTACCTGGGGCCGGTCGGCCTACATGTCCCTGGTGTTCGCGAACGCATTGGCCAAGTCGTTGGATAGATCCTCGACATCTTCGCAGCCGACCGAAAACCGGATCAACGATGGAGGGATTGTCTCCTGGCCAGGTACAGCCGCCCGACGCTCCATGGTCGACTCGATACCACCCAGACTCGTTGCATGATTGATGATCTCGACCTGTTCGCAGATCGCAGTAGCTCGTTCGGCACTACCGACGGTCTCGAATGAGATCATCGCACCCCAACCCATCATGAACTTCGCGGCGTTCTCGTGTGTGGGATCGCTAGCAAGGCCCGGGTAACGCACCAACGCGACATCGTCACTTGCATCGAGGCGAGCCGCCAACTCCATGGCGTTCGCTTGCGCCTTTTCCATACGGAGTGCCAGCGTTCGGGCGCCCCGGATAGCCAAGAACGCTTCCATCGCTCCAATGGTTCCGCCGTTCAATACGCGTCGTCCGTTGAACTCTTCGTGTAACTCGGATGACTTCGTGATCAACAGCCCAGCCAGCAGGTCACTGTGACCACCAATGAACTTGGTAGCCGAGTGCATCACCACGTCGGCGCCGAGGTCCAGCGGTCGTTGCACCAGCGGTGTTGCGAATGTGGAGTCAACAGCCACAATCGTGCCGTCCTTGCGAGGCGCAGAACAGATGGCAGGCAGGTCACACACCGTCATCAGTGGATTGGCAGGCGTTTCCAACCACAACAGGTCGGCAACCTTGGCAGCATCGATCCATCCCTGCGTGTCATCGAGCTCAAGCCGCAAGATATTCCATCGGCCTTGGGCCTCGGCTTCGACAGCCAGACCCTTCACGCCGTGATATGGATCGACGGGAATCGCCAGCGTCGCGCCAGCGGGAAGCCGATTGAGAACAACATGGGCCGCTGCCATGCCCGACGAGAACGACAGGGCATGACCACCCTCGAGTCCGCCCATGAGTTCTTCGAAAACAGCGCTCGTCTCGGTGCCATCGGCCCGGCTGTAGCCACGTTCAGCTGGCAGATAGAAGTTCGATGCCAGCTGGGGGGCAACATTGAGAGGCTGGCCCGGCTCACGACTGCGGCCGCCGGCGATGAGCCATGTCGAGGGATCGATATCAGAGTTGTTCAGGGCCATCACACGAACGGTATCGCCCCAACGCACAGCGTCATCGGTCTACAAAATGCGCCGAGGCCTCTACTCGTCGCGACAAGACCAATATGGCCAGAACTAATCCAAACGATGCAGTCGGTACTGCGCCCGGCTTGCGCCGGACTCGGAGAAGGTTCGTTCGTGGACGAAACCAAGTCGTTCCAACAACGCGATCGACGCTAGGTTTATCTTCTGGGTCACCGCAATAATCGACTCAGCGTCAATCGGGGCCGGGTCCGCCCACGCCCATTCGATCGCTGCCTTTGTGGCCTCCAAGGCGAACCCACGGCCCCAGTAACGAGGCAACAGCTCGCAGGAGAGTTCCCACTCTCCTCGATGATCGCTGAAGTTGAGGACACCCATGGCCAGGTCGATCGCTCCATCAGCGATCACGAAGCTGCCCCAACGCTCCCCTTCCGTTGAGTCGTTGAAGGCCTGGAGATCTTCAGCCGAGGCTGGCCCACCTAGGTACTTGCGCACCTCTGGATCCTGCAGCAGTTTGGCAATCACTGGCTTGTCCAGTTCGGTTGCGGCGCGGAGGCGCAGCCGTTGTGTCGTCATGCAGTCGTTCGTCCAGGTCATACCTGAACAGTCTTCCAGAACGAAGGTCGATCCTGACACCGTTCTACACATTCATGCAGCTCTACACATTCATGCAGCCTTCCTTACGGCAGGGACCGCTAGTTTGACTACAGATGCGGGCTGACCATGCTGTTCGACACAATGCTGCCGTCGGAGCGCTCGTTGGGCTTGCCGTCGGCGACGCGCTGAGCACGTTGTCCGAGCTGCCACCAGCCGTCTGTGGTGGCCCTAGCGAACTTCCCCCGTGGGGCGACGTCGCTGCGATTTCTTTCGAGACTGGCGAGGCACTGCTCAGCCGTGACCTGGTGAACATGGGGTTGGGTCCGACCGACATCATCGCCGCCGCCATCGCCCTGGCCGATCCCGACACCTCACCGCCCCTGCTTGGTGACCCCGATGCGGTCCTGATGTGCGCGCTCGTGCAGGGCAGCATGCTCGGCCAGTTCGCATGTGACCCATCCCTCGCATCCTCTACGGAGATGGCTGACGCCCTTCGTTCCGTCGAAGAAGCCACGGACTTCTGTGGCGCTATCCGTGCCGCTCCAACAGCGTCGTTACCCCTCACCGGGGCAGTTGCCGGTTTGCGCTGGGGCCCCGCCGCCATCCCTGCAGCATGGTCCACCCACACAACCGGGGCTGTTGGAACCCGAACCTATGGGCTTCGACAACTGCGGCGGCTTGCCGAACGGCTTATGCGACAGGACGCCCCTGTTCCACCCGAACCTCGCCGCTCACTCGGCCCCCGAGAAGTTGCCCCTGGGCTGTTTCTCTCCAACTTGCATGCCGTGCCCCGGTTCCTCGCCGACCATCCAGATGGCGCGGTGATCTCGCTCTGCCCCACGACCGGCACCTTCGACAACCACCTGGTGCGACGCGAATTCGCGATGCATGACGCAGCGGGCAGCAAAGTGAACCCACTCCTCAGCGCCACGGTCGACGAGGTACTGGCCACGATCAAAGCGTTTCATTCTGAGGAACGCAATGTGCTGGTGCACTGCCACCATGGGGCCTCACGGACCGGGTTGATCTTGCGATCGTGGTTGGTTGAAGAGCTCGGACTCGACGTGGACGATGCCACGACCGAAGCCCAGGCTCGTTGGCCCAAGACCAGCACCTGGAACAACGCGTTCTCCGCCGAAGTCACCCGCCGCTCCAAACGGAAGCTCGTCTAGCGGCCGGTCCACCGAGGAGGCCGTTTCTCGAAGAACGCGGCAACCCCTTCCTTCGAATCTTCCGACGCCATCACCTGGTTGCGGAAATCGGCGCTGATGGCCCAGGCCCGGTCATCGTCGGCGGCCACGATCTGGTCTACGGCCTGAAGTGCCAATCGGGCTGCGACCGGCGAGTTCGAAGTAATCACCTCGGCCAGCGCAAGCGCTCGTTCCAGAGCCTGACCTGGTTCGCATACTTCATTCACCAGCCCATGACGCTCGGCTTCGACGGGCGAGAGCTCCATGCCGGTGGTCAACAAATACTTGGCCACGTTCAATGGCAATACTCGGCTGGCCCGGAACAGGGCGCCACTTGAGGCAACCAAACCCCGCTTGACCTCGGGCAGGGCGAAGCGTGCATTGTTGGCGGCAATCACCATGTCGCAAGCCATGACCACTTCGAAACCACCGCCGAACGCCACGCCTTCGACAGCGGCAATCAGTGGTTTTGCGCGGTGGCGACCTACAACGCCATAGATCCCGCCACGCTCGGTGGGCCGGCCACTCGTTGCGGCCATGTCAGTACCGGCGCAGAACATGTCAGGACCGCCGGTCAAGATCCCGACCCACAGCTCTGGGTCATCGTCCAACCGGTTCATAGCGGCATCGATCGCCTGAGTCATCTCGCCATCGATCGCGTTGCGTTTTGTGTGACGCACCATGGTGACCACAAGCGTGTGGCCGAACACCTCGGTTCGAATCCGTTCGGTGTTCAGTGCATCGTCTTCAGCCATAGGACCAGTGTGGCGGACCAACACCTCGCTGCGAAAACTGGGACCCGACCTGAGGCACTCAAAACAGACGCGGCGCTAGGACGCGGCCAGAAAGTGTCCAACCGCCGTTACCTAGTTTTCGGGGACGTTCTCGATCCGAATCACATTGCTCACCAACGCCGAGTTTGATGCTCCAGCAACGATCGGGACAAGTTCGCCCGGCTGCAACAGGCCCTGATCGCGCAGGTTTCGCAACACGGTCATGATCCGCTCTGTGCCCTGGCCTTCTGCCGTGCCCAGCGTGGGGAACACACCCCACGACAATGCCAGCTGATTGGCAACACGCTGATCTGGCGTAACCGCCAAAATCTGGGCTCGGGGTCGAAAGCGAGAGATCGCACGCGAGGTTGCGCCTGTACCCGTCACGGTCACGATGTGCCGGCTCTCGAGCGCGGATGCGGCCCGGTGGGCAGCAGTGCGCATGGCGAAGGCGACCTTGCTGAGATCAGCCTCGTCTGCTCCGAATGGCTGAGCCTGGCGTTCAATACGTTCGGACCACGCTTCGTGTTCAAAGTTGGCGTCGGCCTGCACGAGGATGTCCGCCATGGTCTCCACAACAAGTACCGGATCATGACCCACTGCAGTTTCGCCCGACAACATCACCGCAGATGTGCCATCGAACACCGCGTTGGCAACGTCGGTCACCTCGGCTCGGGTCGGCTGGGCCATCTCGGTCATTGACTCAAGCATTTGTGTGGCCGTGATTACGGGTTTACCTGCAGCGACCGCAGCAGCAATGATCTTCTTCTGCAACGCAGGCAGGCCAGGCAGGCTGCATTCCAATCCAAGGTCACCACGGGCCACCATCACCGCATCGCTGTGCTCAAGGATTGACTCCAGGTTGTCGACGGCTGCCTGAGTCTCAATCTTGGCGATCAGCAGCGGGCCGCGCGGTGCCTTCTCACCACCCAGAGCGCGCATATCACGGCCCGTTTTCACGAAGGACACCGCAACCATGTCGACGCCCGCTTCGTAGACGGCATCGAAGTAAACGATGTCTTCCGGCGTTGGCGAAGACTGAGTCAGCCGACTCGAAGGGATGTGCACCCCAGGACGGCCACGCATGATGCCACCTCGGCTCACGACCGCTGTCGCCACGTCGGCTGTCACCGTATTCACGACAAGTGACGCAGACCCATCACCCATGTGCAGCTGATCGCCAACCACAAGATTACGAGCGATGTCATCGACATTCACGAAGATCTCTGTGGCTGTGCTGACTTCTTCGCCAGAACTGATATGGACCTCGGTGCCGGCAACGAGTTCAACAGGACCCTCGCCAAACGCAGCCCGGACTTTGGGTCCGGCAAGGTCGACCAGGATCCCGACCGCCGTGTCTTGCTGCGCAATCACCTCTTGAATGAGCTTGACCCGTGCAACAACCCGTTCGACAGTGTCGTGTGCGGTCCCAAGACGAAAGACGTTTACCCCAGCCTTGATCAGAGCGGTAAGGACTTCTGGGGAATCTGACGCTGGGCCGATGGTGGCGACGATCTTGGTTTTGCGATTCATGTGATGGATGCCTTGTAAATCTGGTCGATAGCGGCGTTGAGGGTGCAGTCGCAGTTGGTGGACACGCGAGAAGAATGCAAGGGTGCCCGAGTTCTGAGCGAGTCGTGCACTTGATTCTTCCATGTCGCGTTTGTCATGAAGAACGTTTATGCGAAGAAGACCGAGGCCGTGCGCCACATGTCTTCCGGAACAAAATGGAGCTCGCCAACAATGTCGGCCAACGGGACAGTCGTAATCTCGTTGCTGTTGAGCGCCACCATGTGTCCAAACAAGCCTTTGTGTATCGCATCGGCAGCGGCGACGCCGAACCGAGAGCAAAGTACCCGGTCGAAAGCGGTCGGGGTACCACCACGTTGTACATGCCCGAGCACGGTGACTCGAGTCTCATACCCGGTGCGCCCCTCGATCTCGCTGGCAACGATAGAACCAATACCACCAAGACGCTGGTGGCCGTAGCGGTCGATTTCGGGTGGTGCGATATCGATAGTTCCTGGCACAGGAAGTGCGCCCTCGGCAACCACGACGATCGACGCGAACTTGCCCAGAATATGACGGCGTTTCAACCGGTCGCAGACTTGTTCGATATCGAATGGTTCCTCAGGAATAAGTGTGACGGTGGCGCCGCCAGCCAAACCTGCCCAGGTCGCAATATGTCCGACATGACGACCCATGACCTCGACCACCATGATCCGGTCGTGCGATTCGGCGGTCGTATGGAGTCGGTCGATTGCGTCGGTGGCGATGGACACCGCTGTATCGAATCCAAAGGTTCGTTCGGTCCCGGGGATGTCGTTGTCTATGGTCTTGGGCACGCCCACGACCTTGGCAATACCTTCGTCGTGGATACGAGATGCGCAGGCAAGGGTGCCTTCGCCCCCAATCACGACAAGGGCATCAAGTTCGCGCTCCTGCATGGTGGCACGCACCCGTTCAGGTCCGTTGTCGACCATGTACGGCGTCATTCGCGAGGTCCCGATAATCGTGCCGCCCCGAGGCAAGGTGCCCCGAAGCCTCTCGACATCGAGTTCCTCACCCTCGTTCTCGACAACACCCCGCCATCCATCGTGGAAGCCGAAGACTGATCCGCCATACCCACGCAGTTGTTGACGAACCACAGCCCGAATGACGGCATTAAGCCCGGGACAGTCGCCTCCTCCGGTGAGGACACCTATGCGATTGCGGGCAACCAACGGGTCCGAGCTCACGACGTTGCGGCGCCTACGAGTTTAGCCAGATCCACGAGCCGGTTGGAATAACCCCACTCATTGTCGTACCAGCCAGCGACCTTGACGGTATTCCCCATGGCCATGGTCAGGCCGGAATCAAAAGTGCACGACGCTGCGGTGCCAACGATGTCGGATGACACTAGGGGTTCGTCGCTGTAGTCGAGTACTCGGGCCAGGGGACCACTCGTGGATGCGGACCGGAAGGCGTGGTTGACATCGTCGACGGTTACCTCGGCGCCGATGATGCCGACGAAGTCGGTGATCGAACCGTTGGGGATGGGTACCCGCACGGCCATACCGTCGAGTTTGCCTGCGAGATGAGGCATGACGATACCGATGGCACGGGCCGCGCCCGTTGACGTAGGCACCACGTTCGCAGCTGCTGCCCGGGCACGACGCAAGTCACCGTGTGGGCTGTCGACAATCGACTGATCGCCGGTGTAGGCGTGGATCGTGGTGATGAACCCCTTCTCGAGGCCGAACGTATCGTCGAGCACCTTGACCATGGGTGCAAGGCAGTTCGTTGTGCACGATGCATTCGAGATCACGATGTCATTGACCGCATCGAAGTCTTGATCGTTCACGCCCACAACGTAAGTGGCGTCGCAATCACCCGATGGCGCAGAGATGATGACTCGTGACGCTCCGGCGCTGAGGTGTTTCGCTGCCCCGTAGCGTGTGGTGAAGAAACCGGTCGACTCGATCACGACGTCGACGCCAAGATCGGCCCATGGCAGGTTCTTGGGATCACGTTCGTTGTACATGTCCATGTACCGACCATCGACGGAGATGCCCGTGTCGTCGTGCTTGATCTCGAAGGGGGCACGACCATGCACCGTGTCGTATTTTAGGAGGTGGACCAGGGTGTTGACATCAGCAAGGTCATTGGCTGCCACGAGTTCGATCTGATCGTTGCCATAGAGCGCACGGGCAAAGTTGCGCCCAATTCGGCCGAAGCCATTTACGGCGACTCGAATAGTCATCTTGGTTACCTTTGGGGGTTTGGGGAGTCTGAAGGAAGCAGGCTCTCGGCAAGTAGTGCTGCGCCCATCAGGCCAGCGTCGTTGCCGAGTGCTGCGGTTGCGATGAGTTCTGCGTTCGCTGCATGGCTGACCGAGTATCCACCGAGGTGCCGGCTGGTCGCTGCAGCGATCCTTGGAGCGAGATGTTTGCGGGCGCCTACGCCACCGCTGAACAGAATCTTGTCTGGCGAAAATGAATAGGTGAGGACCCGTGCAAGCTGGGCGAGGTAGTCGGCTTCGAGGTTCCACACATCGTCGCGGCCGCCAAGTGACGACGGTGTCTCGCCCCAGCGGGCCTGGATGGCTGGGCCACTGGCCATACCTTCGAGGCAATCGCCGTGAAACGGGCACACACCAGCGAAGTCGTCGCCGTCGACTCGGCGGACAGGCATATGGCCGAGCTCGATGTGGTCGCGACCCCGAAACGGGATCCCGTCGACGAGTACGCCCGCACCGATGCCCGTCCCGACGGTGATGTAGGCCATCGACCCGTAGCCGCGGCCAGCGCCGAGTCGGTGTTCCGCAACAGCCGCTGCTTCGACATCGGTTTGGATTGCAACTGGCACTCGGATCGCATCGCGTAGATGGTCAAGCAGTGGCGTGCCCGCCCATCCGGGTTTTGGCGTCGGGGCGATGGATCCATAGGCCGACGATTCCGGGTCCACGATGAGTGGGCCAAACGATGCAATACCCAGCGCACTGATGGTGTCGTTGGCAGCAAAGAAGTCGGTAATGGCCTGCAATGTGGCCGCCGGAGTCGTGGTCGGGATCCGCATCTGGTCAACGATTGCCAGTTCTGCGTCTACGACCGCTGCTCGAAATTTGGTGCCACCGGCTTCGACGGCGCCAAGGAGTCTTTGGGATGTGGTCATGGTCGTCTCAGGCATGCGAGCAACGGCTTGTTTCATTAGAAGGTGACAGTCCACAATTCTGATCACCCAACGTGGCCAACCGACGCGGTCAACCAACATGGTCACCATCGAAGGCAATGACAACGTTGTCAGGCGTGGACATTGCTGAAGATAGACCGTCTTGACAACGTTGTCAAGACCCGATAGAAGTACATCCGTGCGCCCCTCGGACCGACCGACGATGAAGAACGTGGCAACCCTTGCCGACGTCAGCTTCAAAACGGTGTCTCGAGTGGTCAACGGTGAACCCGGCGTATCCCGTCAGCTCGAGGAACGAGTGACCGCCGCTATTGCCGAACTCGGGTACCAACCCGACCATGGCGCCCGAAACCTTCGACGCACGACACCTCAATCAGCGACAGTCGGGGTCATACACGCCAACATTTCCAACCCGTTTATGGCTGCAGTCCACGGAGCGTTCGAAGCCGTTGCTGCTGCGCATGGTTGCCTGATCCTGAGCGGAACCTCGCTCGAACAAGCCGAGCGCCACGACGAACTGATCCAAGCATTCACCGGCCGCAGGGTCGACGGGTTACTCATCGTCCCCGTCGGCGCCCCCACCGACCAGCCATCTGAACTTCTCGAACGCGAGATCAAACGAGGAACACCAGTGGTGTTCATCGACCGTGACCCAGGGTTTCCCGCCGACGTCGTGATGAGCGACCACCGTGGTGGCGCCGAACTGGCCACCCAGCACCTGCTGGATCATGGACATCACAAAATCGCATTTCTTGGATCCCGCGAACATGTCCATTCAGTCGTCGAACGACGGGCAGGCTTCGAGGCCGTCATGCGAGGTGCGGCAGCCAATCGAGCAGTGGCTGATCGCGCCGCGGTCATCACCGACTTACGCACACCCGACGATGCCGCCAAAGCAGTCCACGAACTGATGAGCCTGTCCCCTGGTCAGCGACCCACCGCGATCTTCTCGGCCCAGAACGGACTCACGCTCGGGGCTGTTCGTGCTCTGCACACCTTGGGTCTCCAACATGACATTGCACTTGTTGGTTTCGACCACATCGACTCGGCCGACATCGTTGACCCCGGCATAACGACCGTGCCGCAGAATGCCAAAGAGGTCGGACAGCGAGCAGGTGAGCTGCTCTTCAGCCGGCTCGCTGGCGATCTAGCAGGTCCTGTCCGAGAAATTGTGCCGGTCACGCTCGTACGCCGAGGCTCTGGCGAAATCCCAGCGCCGACCTAGCGAGCAACTTCACCCGACATTGCGAACGCAGATGCACCCCGGCCAGCGCGTCGCCCAAAAACGGCGCCCGACGTCAAGCCAGACCCGCCCGGATACCCACCAACGAAAACGCCCCCAACGAGTTCGCCACACGCGAACAACCCATCGATCTGGGAACCGTCGGCACGCAACACGGCCCCGGACCCATCGACATGCAACCCGCCATAGGTGAACGTGATGCCGCCAGTCACCGGGAACGCACGGAACGGCGGGGTGTCTAACGTCTGGGCCCAGTTCGACTTCGGTAGATCGATTCCTGTGGTGCCCTTGCCGTCCTTGATCGACGGGTCGAACGACGTCTCAGCATCCACAGCAGCGTTATAGGCAGCAACGGTGGCTCTGGCCTGCGAATGATCCAGGTGGTCCAGCTGGTCGATGAGCCCGTCGAGCGTGTCGCTTTCGACAAACGACGCGTCGTGGAACCGGTACTCCTCGTACAACAGGTCAGCCACCTTTGCATCGAACAGCTGCCACGCCCGATGTCCGGGTTGTTCCAGTACCGCTCTGCCGAACTGGGCATAGGTGTAGTTTCGGAAATCTCTGCCTTCGTCGACGAAACGTTCGCCGCCAGCATTCAGCATGATTCCCAGGAAATAACAGATCTTGCGGTAGTTCTTGCGTTCGAGATGGGGCAGCTCGACATTGCCGAAGTTGGGCATGTGGAAGTCCATCGGCGTGGCATGGCAGTTCTCATAAAAACCATGACGCGCCGCTCCCTGTGCATAGGCGAGCTCTAGGCCAATCCCGGTGTTGTGCGGCGTTCCTCGAACTTTGGCATGCGCCCAGTCGCTGCCAAGATGCTGGACCCGCATCTCGGTGTTCGCCTCGAAACCGCCACAGGCCAACACGACTGCGTTGGCGAGCATCTCCTGGCCATTTTCAAGCACGACACCCGTAACCCGGCCATCGTCAACGACCAGATCAGCAACCGCGGTCGAGTACCGGATCTCGCCGCCCAACTGTTCAACAACGGCAAGTTCGCGGTCAACCAAACCGGGGCCTTCGCCAGTAGCCGCAAGCGTGAGACCTCCCCAGAACACCTGGATACCGTCTCGTTCGAACGATTGCCGGTCATAGATCGGCTCGAAACGAACCCCTTGTTCGGCGAGCCACTGCATGGTCGGCAAGGATTCGTCGACGAGGGCCCGCTGCTCCACCGACAGTTCGAGGCCTTCGTTGAAGCCGTGTAAGTCAGCGGCAAATTGTGCGCGGGAGTACGTGCCGAAGTCGGCTCGTTGGATGCGTTCGTCCAACGGGTCTTCGAGCAACGGCAACAAGTCAGCACGGCCGTCGTAGGCGAACCGCATTGCGCCAGCGGTGTATCGGCTGTTCCCGCCAGCCATTTCGGGGTCGGCCTTTTCCAGCACAACAACCGTGGAACCACCGTCGAGCGCAGCGATGGCAGCACACATGGCAGCGTTGCCCGAGCCAACAACAATCACGTCGGGTGTCATCGGGGCACATCCTTGGCAAGACTGGCGAACACAAAACCAACGAGGGCAAAACCCAACCCCACGAGATACGTCTGCACAAACCGTGCGCTATCTGAACTCTCCCCCACCAACACATTCATAGTCTGGATGCCGGCGACGATCCCCACAAAAACCATTTGTTGATTCATGCCATTCGCAATGCCGAGGTCGGCTTCGTCGACGGCGTTGACCGACATGGCGGCGACCGATGGCTGGGAGATGCCCGACGCAACTCCTGACAACACGAGACCAAGCACAATGAGCCCGATACCAACCGCACCGGTAAGCGGCGACGCCACAGCAAATGCGATCATCGATGCCGCCATACTGAGCGCTCCGATCATAATCGGCCATCGGAAACCAATACGGCTTGGCAACCAGCCACCAGCCAGCGACGCCACGCTGAAGGCCCCAGGCCGGGGCATCATCAGCAGCGCTATGGCGCCCGTCGTCCAGCCGTATCGCCGGCTGAGCAACGCTGGCGTGATCACAAACCCGCCCATGTAGGCGAACTGCACGGCCGCGGCTGACAGCAATGGCATGCTGAATTCGCGACGATGCAAGTACTCCAGCTTCAGCATGGGTGCAGCGACTGTGCGTTCAACATGAACAAAGTTGGCAAGAAAACCAATGGCTACGGCGACCCAGACCACAAGAAGCAAGCCGAATCGACCACTTACCAATTCAGTAATTGTCAGCAGCACTCCGAGGACACCCAGACCCAGGCTGGTTGCGCCTCGAACATCGAGTGGTCGGCCTGCCTGGCGGGGCATTGGCCGCAACAGTGGCGCACCGACCAAGAACGCGATCAGGCTGACACCAGCAAAGACGAAGAAGATGGCCCTCCAGCCGGTGGCATCGATGAGCGGGCCACCGGCAATCAATCCCAGGGTGGGAGCGCCGGTCACCGCGAACTGGAACCAGCCGACTGCGGTAGCCCGTCGCTCAGCACCATAGGCGTGCATCATCAGCGACATCGCGTTCGGATTGACCATCGCTGCGAACAGGCCGAACAGGACCCGAAAAAAGATCAACGACGGAGCGTTCCAGGCCAGGCCACACAAGAACGTGGCGACCGCTCCGCCAAGAAGGCCGATGAGCAATACCTTGCGGTGCCCATGTACATCGCCCAAAGTTCCGGCCATGGGAGTTGCGACAGCCATGATCAGCATGAGCCCAGTGATCGCCCATGTCATGGTCACTCGTGATGCACCGAGATCGGCACCCATGTCGTCGAGGGCAACCGTGATCAGCGTCATCAAAGATCCAAACGCCGTGACCGCGAGCATGACGACCACAAGTAGGACGCGTTGATACCGCCGATCCGTTGCGTAGGACTCAGGTGGTGTCGTTGTTATCACGTACGCCAAGGCTTCAGCCATGCGCGACGAGGACCCGACGTGCCCGTCGGTTCGGTTTGGTCACCCATTGTCAACTCATGTCTTTGTGCAGCAAGAGCGCCAGTATCGCGGGTTGTGATCACTTCCACGCGAACACGGGCTGCTCAAGCGAGTCGACACGCATCGAAGCCCCTTCGAGCCCGACCGAGCGGAACTGGTAGATGATCGCCCCTGTAGGTGCATGAATCAGGTCGCCACCCACCGGAACTTGGACCACGGGTCGATCGCTTTCTTCGATCTCAACGAAACGCGGCGAGTCGGGGCGCAGGAGCTCGTCGAACGAGACTCGGTGCACCGATGCGACCTCGTCGGGGTTAGCAATTGGTTCGTGTTCTGGCCCGGCCCAGAAGACGAATGGCGACATCACGTAACCAGAACGGGTGGGATAGTCGTCGAGCCGCCCGATCAGATTGTCGGGGTTCACCTCAACCCCGACCTCTTCGTGCATCTCTCGCATCGCAGCGTCGAGCGGTGACTCACCCGCGTCGATCCGACCTCCCGGAAATGCCCACTGTCGGGCATGCGCTGACAGATGAGCACCTCGGCGGGTCAACAGCAACGCTGCGCCGCCAGCGGTGCCATCGATACGGCCGGTGAACGATGCAGACTCGGTCCCTGGAGCTCCACCAACATCGAGCAACCGATCAACCGCAAGGTCGTCGTCGCCATGAAGGCCAGCATCACTATCGATGAGCAGCAGCGCCACCGCGGCATGACGTCGACCATCGAGCGGGTGTTCACGAACCGCGTGCTGCGTGAGGTTGTGTGTGATCTGGGCTCGCAACGCATCGGTGAATTCCACCTCGTCACCATGGCGGCTCGGCTTACTCATGTCAAAATGCATGTGCGGTGCATTTGGGACCGAGACCTTCTAGCGGCCACGCTCAGGAGATGGCATCGAACCCGACCTATGAAACCATCCTGTACGACGTCGAGGACAACATCTTGACGATCACGCTGAATCGGCCGGAGAAGTTGAACGCATTCAACAACCGAATGCGAGACGAGATCATCGATGCGCTGGACCATGCCGACGCCGATGACGAGGTTCGAGTCATCATCTTTACCGGTGCTGGCCGCGCATACTGCGCCGGTGCTGACCTGAGTGGTGGCGGAGAAACCTTCGACCGCGATGTCAACGCCGATGGCGGAATCGTCAACGACGTCCACCGAGACGGTGGGGGTCTGGTGAGCCTGCGTATCTACGAATGCCTGAAGCCAACCATTGCGGCAGTCAACGGCGCTGCGGTCGGCGTGGGTGTCACATCGATGTTGCCCATGGACATTCGCATCGCCAGCGAGAACGCCCGGTTTGGTTTCGTGTTTGCTCGTCGTGGCATCGTGCCCGAGGCATGCTCGTCCTATTTCTTGTCGCGCGTCGTCGGCATTAGCCGGGCAACCGAGTGGTGTTACACCGGCGAAGTCTTCGACGCAGCCGAAGCACTCGACGGCGGCTTGGTGCGTTCTATCGTTCCGGCCGACGAACTCATGGCAACGGCCCGTGCGCTCGCTACCAAGATCGCGAAGAACACCAGCGCTGTATCGGTAACCCTGACTCGCCACATGTTGTGGCGCATGCTCGACGTCGACCATCCCATGGAGGCCCACAAGATCGACAGCCGAGGCGTGCAATACATGGGCGGTTCGGCCGACGCTCGCGAAGGCGTCGAGTCATTCCTCGAGAAGCGTGACCCGAACTACACGCTCAAGCCATCCACGGATCTGCCCGATTATTTCCCATGGTGGGCCGACCCCGAGTTCTCCTAGGAGCCTGTTGCGATGAATCCACACCAAGCAACTCTGCCACTGCGTTTTGGGGTGATGTACGACTGTCGCCGCACCCCTGATTCCAGCATGTCGATGACCGACGTGTACGACGCCACGATCAACCAGGCGGTACTCGCCGATCAGCTTGGATTCGACCATGTGTGGTTCACCGAACACCACTTCCTCGCCGATGGTTACCTGCCAGCGTTTCAGCCCCTGGCCGGCGCTATTGCCGCACGCACCAACAACATTCGGATTTCAACCGACATTGCGCTGATGCCGCTCTATCACCCGATTCGGCTGGCTGAAGAACTCGCCATTCTTGATCACATCAGCCATGGCCGTATGGAGTTCGGCATCGGCATGGGATACGTCCCCGAGGAATTCGCTGCCTTTGGCGTACCGCTCAAGAACCGAGTGTCGATGACCGAAGAGGGCATCCAGATACTGCGGCTGGCATGGGCAGACGAGCCATTCAGCTTTAGTGGCAAGCGATACACGCTCACCGATATTGATGTGCATCCGAAGCCGGTGCAGCCGGGAGGTCCGCCACTGTGGATCGCGGCCATGAGCACCCCGGGCGCTCTTCGCGCCGCTCGATTCGAGACCAACCTGCTACCTCAAGGCAAACGGGCCGACGTCCTTGATCCCTATCGCGAAGCGGTCAAGCAGGCCGGGGCCGACCCGATGGATCGCCGAGTAGGCATCATCCGTTCGTTCTATGTCACCGACGACCGTGAGCGGGACTGGCCAACGATCAGAAATGCCGAGCGGTTTCGTATGAGTGTGTATACCGACTTCATGGAAGCAACGCCCGATGACTACGGCTGGCGTGAGCCGGGCGGTATTCCTCAGGGAGCATTCATGGGTACGGTCGACGAATGTGTCGCCGAGATCGTGCATTTCGTCCGCGAGTTCGGCATCACCGATATTGCATCCTCGGGACTGCCACCGGGAGTCGATCCCGACTTCATGGCCCGCAACCTGGACCGACTGGCCACCGAGGTCCTCCCGCAAGTGCGCAACCAGCTGAGTTAATCACTACCAGCGAACGAAACGTGCATCCATGCCCCTACGGGGCGCATGAACGGAGCCACGCGGCTCCCACGTTGGAGACCCTCGCGGAACAGGGAAGCCGCAAGGTTTGTCAGAAAGTTATCTGTGCCGTGGTCTCGGTGGCCACCTACTGATTGCCGACCTGGCGTTTCACTTCAGAGAGCCGAAGGCCCACAGGCCGAGATGGCTACTCGATCCAGCGCCCTTGTTCGGGGCTCGGAGCGGCGACACTTTCACTGTGCAGTCGGGTTCGTTCTACTGTCATGCTCTGGCATTCGGGAAGGGCCGAACATGAGCACCACAACTCAAGCACTGTCGACAGTACGCGTTCTCGAAATCGGCGACAACGTTGCGGCGCCATATGCCGCCAAGCTGCTGGGTGATCTCGGCGCCGATGTCATCAAGGTCGAAGGCCCTGACGGTGATCCGGCTAGGGCTTCAGGACCGTTCCCACCGGCCTCGCCAGGCGACGCAGAGCAGAGTGGCCTCTTCCTTGGTCTGAACACCAACAAGCGCACCATTGTTCTCGATCTGGACACTGCGGATGGACGAACTCAGCTGCGCGAACTCGTAGGTCAGGCTGACATCGTCGTGCACTCATGCAGTGCGCAACGAGCCATCGAAGTTGGCCTCGACGGCGACGAACTACTCGCCGCCTTCCCCTCGCTGGTGGTGTGCGCCCTTACCCCGTACGGCCATACCGGTCCCCATGCAAACTGGCGGGGCGAAGAGATCAATGTGGTCCATGGCGGCGGCTGGGGATACCTCATTCCTGGCGACGACCCGGATTTGCTGGCACCGCCGCTGACCGTGTTTGGCCACCCGGCGAACTGCCAGGCTGGAATGGCTGGCGCATTCGCTGCGCTCGGCGCGCACTACAAGGCTCAAGCAACCGGCGTCGGCGAATACATCGACCTCTCGGTCATGGCTCACGTGGCATCAATGCTCGAGGCATCGTTTATTGCCTGGAGCTACAGCGGCAAGGTCGCGTCCCGGAGCGAGGGTCGCATCCTGAACCCATGGGGCATCTTTCAGTGCAGCGATGGCCTGATCTTCCTGGTCACCGTTGAGCAGGATCAATGGGAACGACTCGTCGACATGATGGGCACCCCGGAGTGGGCACTGCTCGAGGTGTTCGCCACCTTCGACGACCGAGCGGCAAACCGCGACCTGCTCGCTATCTACATCGAGGAGTGGACGAGCCAACACACGGTTGAATATCTCTTCCACGAGGGGCAGGCACGACGCATTTGTTTCGCTCCGGTTTTCACGATGGCGGATCTGGCACGCCAAGAACACCTCCTTGGGCGGGGCTTCTTTCCTAGTGCGTCACATGAGGCCGCCGGCGATCTGACATACATGGGTGCTCCGTATCGCATGGAGCCCAACTCTTGGCAACTCGCCACCGCTGCCCCACTGTTGGACCCAGAATCAACGCCCACGTTCGCTGGTCAACGAGCAGCACAACCATCGTTCGACCCAACGGCAGTCGCCCGAAGGCCGCTCGAAGGTGTGCGAGTCATCGATTTTTCATGGGTATGGGCCGGGCCCTTTCTCACCATGCATCTGGCCTATCTGGGTGCCGAGGTGATCAAAATTGAGTCGAGTTCCCGGCCAGGTCTGGGTCGGCGTTTACCCGTCCATCCCCCCGAGCTTGAGGCCACGCTGAACACGTGCGGCTACTTCAACCAATGGGATCAGGGGAAGAAGAGTGTTGAGCTCGACCTGACCGACCCGGACTCAATCGCCACGGTGTTACAGCTGGTCGCTTCAGCCGATGTCGTCGTCGACAACTACGCGACCGGCGTCATGGAACGACTTGGTCTCGGCGACGACGTTCTTCGTAACGCCAACCCCGACGTGATCATTGCCTCGGTGACCGGTTTCGGTCACACCGGCCCACTGGCCGAATACATGGGATACGGGCCCACCACCGCACCACTTTCTGGTCTCACGTCGATGACCGGTCATGTCGATGGCCGGCCCGAAGAGGCCGGCATCTCCTTTGGCGACCCTGCTGCCGGGCTCACGGCAGCCTTCGCGGTGATGGCGTCGCTCATTGGTCAATCGGAGGGCTGTCCCCCGGCCCGCATCGATGTGTCGTTGTGGGAAGCCACCGCAGCGAACGCGGTGGAATTGTGGATGGGGCATGCCCTTGGGTCTGAGCCTCTATCTCGTATGGGCAGCAGGAACCCAACGGCAGCACCTCATGGCATCTTCCCGTGTGCCGGCGACGATGCATGGATCTCGATCGCCTGCATGTCCGACGATCAATGGGCGGGGTTTGCTGCACTGATTGGCGAGCAGGCAGGTGATGATCGGTTCACCGCACTGGCAGGTCGAAAAGCAAATGAAGAGGACCTGGAGTCCATCGTGTCTGCATTTTCGGCACAACACGAACGGTGGCAGCTCGCCGAGCTCTTGCAGGCGGCCGGAATCGCCGCGTACCCATCGCTGACTTGTCCCGAGATTGAAGTGAACCCTCAGCTCACAGAACGGGGCTTCTGGGAACGCTTCGATCATCCCGAGGTCGGGGAAAGAACACACAGTGGCGTTCCGTGGCGAACCCGCAATACAGCCAACGGGGTTATGCATCGAGCCCCACTTCTGGGCGAACACACCGACGAAATCCTGGGTGTGCGTTAGGTCGCTGGCTAGATGCGGATCCAGCCGTGTTCGATCTCGAGGTCGGCTGTCTCATAACCGGGTTCACCCGGGAGCACGACCTCGTACGCTCCGTCGGGGTCGTTGACCCGTACTCGCTGAATGGGCTTGCGCTCGTGGGCCACGGCCATTAGCTCGGCAACCGTCTCATAACGAGCCAGGCATGCCAGCATGCGATGGGTGACCGACATCATGGGAAAGGCGTCGTTGCGGAACTGAGCGATGGCCTCGCCCGGCTCGATCCAGACATGTTGCACAACTTCTTCTTCGTCGTGTTTGGCAATCTGATCGGCGGGCGCTGCGGCCACAAAGAATCGAGTGTCGAATCGGCGAGGCGGACCCACTGGGGTGACGAACCTGGCAGCCTCGGCCATTTCTGATAGATCGAGACTGAGCCCGTTCGCTGCCAGCGCATCGACGAAGACCCCTGCATCGGCGTGGACTGCATCACGGGTCTTTTCGATGACAGGAAGCGGCGCGTGACCAGCGCCAAGCAACAAACCCGCTTCTTCGAGCGTTTCCCGCAGGCCAGCGACCCACCAGGCACGTCCATTCCCCGGAACGTCGAGCATGGACGATGCGTCATCATCGCTCAAGCCATGGACAACATGACTGAGTTCAGCTGCGTCATCGAGGTCGACTCGGCCTCCGGGAAACACCCAAGCGCTCGGACCGAACACCGCTCGCGATGTGCGCTGCACCATGAGCACCTGGAGTTGTGGGCGGTCCTGCACGATCATGACCGTGGCTGCATGCCGGACCGGCACCTGTTCAGGGTCGTCGACGGATGGTTGATGGGCGTAACTCGACACGTCCGCAAGATACTGCGCGCGCACTGCTGGCCTTCAACTGCTTTGCACCGCTCCGCTTGGCCCCGCGTTCACCGGACACGGATTGGAGCACTTGTAATCACCTGGCACACCCGCTCACGCGCGGGCGCGACGCATCCGCCAGGCTTTGCGGTGATCTCAGCGATGCTTGGAGAAGGGCCGCGGCTGCCGAACTGCCTGCCAGAGCGACTTGGGGGCGGGTCATGCGCTGTTCGTTAAAACCAGCGGTCGCTATCGTCGTCGTCGGGGTCGTCGTCGTTGTTGCTTGACCGATCTTGTTGCCGTTTAGGTCGATGCCGCGGTGACGGTGGTCGATCTTTCCAGGCGGTGTGGCCGGTTGTGGCGCCTTTGGCCAGGTTGCGGCTTTTGGCTTCCATCACGTAGCGGCGGAGGGCAGGTGTGTCAAAGGCGGGTAGACCGAGCACCGCTGCCACCAACAACGGGTGGATGGGTTGGCCGTTGATGAGTTCGCACCGGCGGTCGACATCGGTCGGGTGTACGGGGACTGATTCGCATTGTTCGCAGTGACAGTTGGGGTTGGCGAGTTTGTGCAGCGTCCATTCGGCCACGGTTTGTGACATGACGATGGTGAACAACGGAATTGGGTGGAAGCCGTCTTGTCGACGGAAGCCTCGTTCGGCCAATGCGAATGCTGCCGCGTGGCGGCGTTGGCCGTCAGTGCGTTCGATGCCATCAGCGAGATCCCGTTTGCGGATCTTGCAGGTTTCGTGTTCGATCATCCGGGCGAACGCCGAACCAGACACAGTGTCGGAGTTGATGGTGATTGTGGCGCGGCCACCAAACCCGACCTTGATGTTGACACCAGATATTTCGAGTTGGTCGAGTGGTTCTTCGCCATCGGGGTCGACATGGGCGGTCCAGTACTCACACGCAGTTTCGAAACCTTTGAAGTCGAGGCCCGATCCAAGATCGGCAAAGAACTGCTGATCATCCTTGAGCGCATGATGAGTGCGATCGTTGTCGAGTTTGGAACGCACATACTGCAGGTGCTCAACCGTTAGGTCTCGACGTTCGAGTGCTTCGCTAAACAGTGGAAAGTCCCGTAGCCACCGAGCCAACGTGGCGTCCTGGTTGGTGCCTTTGCTTGTCGAGTCGGTACGAGCAGCAACGTATTGGCCAATGGTGCGCACTCCGATCGAATCAGCAACGCCGTTACTTTCGCATTGAGCTACAAGTTGCAGGCGCACGCTGTCGAGCTCGGTACGCAACCCAACCAGCTCACACAACGCGTCACCCGACACGGTCGGGTCGGTCACAAACGTCATCGCATCATGACTCGCAGCGATGCCTTTGCTGATTTCACGCATTGCAACCAGCAGTGAATCCTCAGAACGTGAATCCTCAGAACGGGTCGGAGAGTAGTCAACAGTGGCTGCAGCCATAGTCAATTTTATCGAACAGGTGTTCTGCCTTCAAATGCTTTTACCATGTTTATGACATTATTTACTTTCAACAAATCGCACCATCGATGCGGGCCGAGCCGTACCCCTCATCACCCTGCCCCGACACCCGGTGGGTCGAACGTCAACAGCAATAATTTGGTGCACGTCTGGGGCGCGAAGGCTTGTGACCTCACCGGTCACGAAGTGTGGGTTGCGTCGTGCAAGAGAGCCACGATCGGGTGCACCAGTGAGAACCGCACAACGTACAACCAATGGCCAGGCACAAAGTGACGAGATGACCACCCACCCCAACGAACTTAGGATCAAACTTTCCTGTGACGACTCGGCTGCATTACACTAGCGTCCAATCAGCAATTCCGAGGGAACGACATGGACGACAAGCTTGAGGCTCTGAAGCAGACCTCGATATTTTCGGCACTCGATCAGAAGCATCTTCAGGCAGTTGCGAAAATTACCGATCGGGTGCATGTGAAAGAGGGCCGGATTCTCATTTATGAGGGTCAAGTGGTCACGCACATGTACATGATTATTGAGGGTTCTGCCAGTGTGAAGCTTGACGACAAGGTCGTGGCAACGCTTGGTGAAGGCGCGGTCATTGGTGAGTTGGCAATGGTCGATGACGCCCCTTCTTCCGCGACGGTCACGATCGAGGAAGAGTCCACAGTGTGGCTTATTCCGCGAGCGGGTTTCTTGCCTGTGTGGGAGGACTATCCCGAGATCTCGCACGCCATGCTGAAGGCTGT
>ERZ651776.1822-NODE-1822-length-24646-cov-5.326550_pt1 | contig 24646 bp, 10 predicted proteins | sample MGYA00514761_ERZ651776 | MGnify/ENA metagenome assembly ERZ651776 | reverse complement strand
CCCTCCTCCTCTCCACCTCCCCCCTGACCGCCTCGACGATGTCCGCGGCGTCGCTCCCGGACGCCGTCCCCTCCGTGCGCGCGAGGAGCGCCGCCGCGGACACCTTGTCGATGTTCGGCCGGTCGGAGGGGAGGACGTGGAGCATGTCGGAGACGAGCTTTTGCATTCCCGTGCCGTAGAGGGACAAGGACGAGGGGTGGGGGGGGGGGGGGGGGGGGGGGGGGGGGGGGGGAGGTGCTGTTGTTGTTGTTGTTGGAGTTGATGTTGTTGTTGGAGTTGTTGTTGTTGTTGGAGTTGTTGTTGTAGTTGTAGTTGTTGTTGTTGTTGCTGCTGCTGTCGTTGTTGTTGTTGTTGCTGCTGCTGTCGTTGTTGTTGTTGTTGCTGCTGCTGTCGTTGTTGCTGCTGTCGTTGTTGCTGCTGTCGTTGTTGTTGGATTTGTTGCCGTTGCTGTTGTTGCTGCTGTTGCCGTTGTTATTATTATGATAATTGTCTCCGGTTCCCACCCCTCGATTTCCGACTCCGGTTCCCCCCCCCCCGGTTCCATCGAGGGGTGGGAACTTCCCCTCGCATATCCTCTTAAAAAGCTTCTCCATAGTAATGCCCTTCTCCTGCCACGGCGTCTTAAGCATCGCCATCTCATAAAGAAGCACCCCCAAACTCCACACATCACTCGCGAAATCGTGCCCCTGCCCCTTCAGTACTTCAGGTGACATATACAACGGGGTCCCGACTTGCGAGAACGCCAGCACGCTCGACTGGTCGAGGTACCTCCCGAGCCCTAGGTCCCCGAGCTTCAGCCTCCCCGCGGGGGAGGACAGGTCCCCGGATATCAGGATGTTCGACGGCTTTATGTCGCGGTGGATTATGCGGTTCTGGTGCATGTGCCGCACGGCCTCGCAGATCTGGGAGAAGTACGTCCATATGTCACGTTCTCGGAACCGCCCTCCTCTCTGTTTGACCCGGGCAATGTGTCCCTTGAGATCCCCCCCCCCGCACCACTCGAGCAATATGCACAGGCTGTTCCCGTGGAGGAAGCAGTCCGTGTACTGCACGATGTTCGGGTGAGAGAGGTTCCGGAGGAGGCCGACTTCTTTGAGGCACTTTGTGAGGATTGATTTGGGGGAGGAGGTGAGGGAGGAGGGGGGGAGGAGGACGGACACTTTCTTTAGGGCCATCGTGCTGCTGTCGTTGATGTTGCTGTCGTTGATGTTGCTGTCGTTGATGTTGCTGTCGTTGATATTGTTGTCGTTGATATTGCTGTCGTTGATGTCGTTGCCTTTACTATCATTATCATTGCCGTCACAACAATCAGCGCCTTTCCCCTTAAAATACTCCTCCTCACTCTTTACCCTGCACCTGAAGACGGTGCTGAACCGTCCCTTTCCCACCGCCTCCCCGACTACGATCCCCTCCAGTCCCCTCCCCCTTAACACCCCCCCCTTCTCCCCCTTCAAATCCACCTCGCCCCCACCCCCATCCCCCTCCGCCCCCTCCACCATCTCCGTTCTCCTCTCCCCTACATACTCCACGAACCCCTCCCTATCCCCGTGAATATCCTCCAGCATATCATGGAACTCGGACTGCTTCAGCAGCATCGTCCGGGAGTCCGGCATGCGGAGTATGGAGTTCTCGGAGGGACGGATCGATATGGAACGAGGCGTCTGGGTGAAGTCCAACGAGGTTGGGGAGAGGATAGAAGTGGTGCGGGGCGTTAGGGTTGGGGGGAGGCCTTTGGTGAGGTCAGTCCCGCGAGACGGCACGCCGCCGGGTCCGTCTTCGTCGCCGGCGGAGGCGGCGGCCGCGCCGCCAGCTCTACCCCCAGCCGAAGGGCACAGATTCAAGTTGGACATCCGGTGGGTCACACTGAGGTTGTTTGCGGTGGAGGTTGACTGGTGGGCGTTGTGTGTACCGTAGTATTGGTCCGCCGAATATTCAGAGTTGGGGGATGTCGAAGGTAAAAGGGGGGGGGAACGGGGGGACGTGCACGGCGGACCCGGGAAGGGTGAAGTGGACATTTTTCCACTTCACCAGAAAAACGTATTAATGGGGGGGAACGGGAGCGGATTTCGACGGGGGAAGGGAAGTAAGGGAAGAGGTTATGAATATGTGGACGACATGGAGAATGGGGAGGGGGAATACTTTTATGATGAGGATATATGAGAAGGTATTCTATTTCAGGCCCTGTTTTCTTCCCTGTTAGGGTGGTTATTTTTGAAGAGGGGTACGGTGTCGGTATTTTTGGGCGTGGTGTGGATTGGAACGGGGGTTACAGCGCTGGAGATTTCTGCTATATGGCAGAATTTATAGGTTAAGACCAAAAATAAATTAAATGCCAAAAAAATTCCTTTTTGATTTCTCTTTTCCCCGGTCCCCGGCCGGGTCCGTGCCAACATTTTGCGGAAGTTGGGGAGACCCAAAACCAAATTAAACACCCAGGATCCTCTGTGAAAATGGCAGATCCTGCTTCCCCCGATGGAGGGAAGGTGAGTGAAGAGTCCCTATGGTCAAGGTTATTTGTTCGTTTTGGTATTGGGTAAAGGGGTTTATAGCTAACTCATCAGTTGCTAACTCATGTTGGTTTTGGTTGGGTGTGCGTGTTGTGGTGTGTGTTTTGTATTGAATTTTGGGGGGGTTGGCTCGGTGTCAATCGCGGGATACTCACACGTGCGATCACTTCACTTTAACATTCTCCCCTGACACAGTACTTTGACTTTGATTTCGACTGGAGCGATGAGATGATACAAGAATACACCTACAACGAACCAGCGTCCCGTTCGGCCGTGATCGAGGGCAGCGGCCCCATAAAGCTCCTAAAGCAGCACTCTCTGGCCAAAGGAACGCCTGGGAAGGCTGGGGAGAAAGGCGGCAGCATCCTTGGGGGGAAGAGGAACAACAACGAGGAGAAGAAGTCGTCTTCCCCCCGCCGGGACCAGGGACAGCCTAGACGGGGTGAGAACGGCGGGGAGGAGAATCCTAGGGACGATAGGAGCGTCGCTGAGGGGAGCCTCGAGGACGCGATGAATACTTTGATGGGACGGTGGTACAAGAAGAACTTGCCTGGGGGAGAGGACGAGGTGCACAGGCCTTCCCTGCCTCTTCACCTTTTTGACGACACTAGTTTGGAGTGTCTTGGGGAGGAGAAGGATATTGTCAATAGGGGAATGCTCGAAGGAGAGGAAGAGGCGAGTCTTGAGGCTGTCGGACTTTGGAGAGAGGAGGAGGGAAATCCAGGTGCGTATTTGTAGGAGTGACCACTGAAAAACGACAGCCAGCACACAAACACACACGCACGAAAACCCCACTCGGAAACTAACTAACAACCCTAACAACAACAACCCTGACAACAACCCCATCCCCCCTTCCCCTTCCCCTTCCCCTTCCCCCTAACCCAACCCAACCCTCAAACGAAAAACAGAGACGACAGGCAGCCCGAATTTGTACACCTCAATAATCGGCACCTGGCGTCGTGTCTTGATCACGGGGTATGACGAGGGTTCCTGTTCGTTCACGGGCATGTGGTTCGACTCGGCAACCTCGACGTCGCTCCCCAGAATCTCCGTCTGCTTCGAGGGGGAGAACAGGTTCCTCTTCGCGGAGAGGTTCCAGTCCGCTGTCTCCAGGAGGAAGTCCGCGGAGGCGCTGCTCAAGTACGACTTGTATGTCAAGTCGATGCCGATGCACGATATTTACACGACGGCGTCTTTGCCAGAAGCACAGTCATCCAGGATTCTTTCCATGGCGCACTGCTCCGGACAGTCGAATTCTGCCACGCTACTCCTGGAGGAGGTTACGAATCTTTACAAGGAGACGATGAACAAGCAAATTTTCGACTCTCAAATGATGAATGCCCAAAACCTTAAGTTCTACAAGGACTTGTATCTCCCCCCTCCTCCTCCCCCTACCCCGCCTCAAAGGATGGGCACAATAACTACCCCGCCCCACGACTTTGAGCTGGTGTTCAATCAGTTCTGTGAGATGACATTCCTTACTTCCGAGCAGGCAATCGAGGCTACCCTCGCCTGCCAGGCGGAGTCCCTTCGGGTCCTCCCTCAGCGTGTCCTCAACACTCAGCATGACCGCACCTTGACGTGCGGTGAATTCAAATCCATGCAGTCGGAGAAGATGAACGCATCCTTCCGTACCATCAAGGACGATTGGCCGCAGAAGACTGCCGCCGGAATCCGAAGGGCCCTCAGGGACAGTAATAGGTACGACCTCGACGAGGGGTCAATGAAGTCTTACATGTCCGAGGGAAACAACCTCAGGCCTTTCCTCGAGAGGGTCAACAAGCTCATGACAGATTCCCTCTTTGACATCACCAAGGCGTCTCTTGAAGACTACGCCAGTTACATTGCTAAGAATACAGAGGGAAAGATCGAGGTGACCGATACCAACGACGTGAGCTGCGTGTTCCCCCCGCGGAAGGGCTTGGAGCCCCTCCGGATGCCCGCGCTGTTCGCCGTGGATGTTGGGGTCAAGAGGGAACTCGTAGTGCTTAACCAGCCTGCCATCGACAAGTCTCTTGCCGAAATCGATGAGTGGAAGCAGTCGGACGAGGCCAAGAAACCCAAGGCGAAGTGCCCCTTCGAAGTCACACCGGCTATCATGGGGAAGGTCTTCGAGTACACTACCCCTCTCAGCAGCTACAAGGACGCTGTTACCAACAGCTTCAGTAAGATCATCAAGGAACTCCAGGGTATTCACCACATCCAGCGGTATGTAATGGAACGCCTCTTCTGGCCTAATCCCGAGCTCGTGGGCAGCGTGAAAGGTGACGAAGATTGGTGTGTGGAGCTCATGAAGCAGATCAACGGAGACGTGGACGCCGCCTCGGCTCCTCTGGAAGATTACCTAACCAAGTTCGACAAGTACAACAAGTTCCTCAACCTCGATGTTGACGAATACTTGGGTAGCCTGAAACACGCGCAGGAGGAAGATTCCGACGACGAGGGGGAGGGTGGAGGCGCGGCTGAAGGAGACGGCGAGGGCGAGGAGGGCAAAGCGCAACTTGTCAAGGTGAACTTGCCCTCCCTCCGGGAAGTGCTGTCCACGCACGTGACAGAGAGAGCGAACGTTCTCAACTCCATACCTGACACGCCTGTGCTCTGCGGACTCTTCAACATCCATACCCATGACATGCGCGAACTCATCAGCAATAAGCATGCAGACATTATCTCCAAGCTGCTTATCTCGCACCAGAAACACAGTGAGATGATGACCAACTATTTGTCCAAGTCTTTCGAGAAGATCTTAAAACGCCTACAGGTGGTCCCTACTAATGTCGAAGAGACAACAGAACTCGAAGAATTTAAGAATACCATCGATAATCTCGTGAACCCATTGAAGGAGAAGATAGCAGAGATGAAGGATTACTTCACTGTGTTGGAAGATTTTGACTACAAGAGTACCATCGAGCAGTCAAACGCCAAGTGGACTGTCGTAGGTCTCCCGGCCAAGGTCGATGCCCAATGTGAAGCGACAGCACAGGTGATTCTAGCCTCTAAGGACAAGTACAAGACTGAGATGCTCAACGACCAGAAGGAATTCCAGAAATCTCTCGAGGCCCTGGAAGGCGAGGTCAGCTCGTTTTCAGCCTTCGATAATTTATCTGACGTTGAGGAGGTATCGAAAATGTCGCAAGTTGTACTCAAGAAGCTGGAAGATGCGGAAAAACAGGCACAGCTTTTCAATTCTCGGGAAGGTCTGTTTGAAGTCGAGATGACTGACTATGACCTCCTCTCCAAGGTGAAAAAGAGCTTCGAGCCCTACTATAACCTGTGGGACACAGCCAACACATGGCTCAAGTCATCCTCGCAGTGGATGAATGGGGAGTTCCTGGAGCTTGATCCTGAGGCATGTGAGGCTCAGGTAGAAATGAATCTCAATGTGATCTCGAAAGCCGTTCGATTCTTTGAGAACACGGGCAAAGAAGCCCAGGCCAAGATTGCCAACCAGATTAAAAAGCAGGTCACCGCATTCCGTCCCCATGTGCCGATGATCGGTGCCTTACGAAACCCAGGAATGCGTGAACGACACTGGGAGCAGCTGTCTAGTGAGCTTGGATTCCAATTAGCCCCTGACGAATCGACCACCCTCAACAGCTTCATCGAGCTTAACCTTGGCGAGCACATCGAGATGCTCCAGAAGGTTGCTGAGTCGGCCGCCAAGGAATTCCAGATTGAGTCAGCACTGGACATGATGCTCGATGCTTGGGATGGTGAGGTAAAAATGGAGCTTCAAATTCTCAGCTACAAGGACACGGGCACCGGTATCCTCAAGGGTGTGGATGATATTAATACCATCCTCGACGAGCACATTACCATGACTCAAGCCATGGCATTCAGCGCCTTTAAAGGTCCTTTTGAGGAGCGCATCGACGCCTGGAACAGCAAGCTCTACATGGTGTCCGAAGTTCTCGAGGCTTGGCTCAAGGTACAGCGTGATTGGCTCTACCTTCAGCCTATCTTCGAGTCCGCTGACATCAACAAGCAGCTCCCAACTGAGGGAAAGAAATTCGCCAACGTTGATAAAAATTGGAAGCAGACTATCAGCTCCGCCAAATCCAATCCTCATGTTCTTGAGTTTTGTGATAATGAAAAGCTGTTGGAGAAGTTCAAGGAATCGTCGAAGCTACTTGACCAGGTCCAGAAAGGTCTTTCTGACTATCTTGAGACTAAGCGATCCGTCTTCACACGCTTTTATTTCCTCTCTAATGATGAGCTCCTCTCCATTTTGTCGGAGTCAAAGGATATTAACCGTGTCCAGCCTCATTTGAAAAAGTGTTTCGAAGGGATCAATAAGGTGCAGCTCAATGAAGACAACATCATCACCCACATGGTCTCCCCCGAGAATGAAGTGGTGCCTTTTACCGAAACGATCGACCCCAATGGGCAAGGTGTAGAGTTCTGGCTTGTCGAGGTGCAGGTCAAGATGAAGAAGTCCATTCACGACGTGATGAGGGATGCAATTATTGATTATACTGTTACTCCGCGAACCGATTGGATGCAATCCTGGGGTTCTATGTTTGTGCTCAATGGAAGCCAGAAACACTGGACCAGTGAACAAGAAGAGCTTTTCCTTAGCGATGGTGCGCAAGGGCCCGTAAAGATGCTCGAGAGGCTCAAGCTCCAATTAGCCGACATGGTTATCCTTGTTCGGGGGGAACTCTCCAAGGCGGCAAGGAATGTCGTCGGAGCTCTCACTGTCATCGATGTACATGCTCGTGATACCATTGACAAACTTGCCAAGCAGGGGGTGAAGGAGAAGAGTGAATTTTTGTGGTCGTCGCAACTTCGCTATTATTGGGAGGATGATGACCTGTGGGCTGAAATGGTCGCAGCTCGTCGTCCTTATGGATATGAATATCTGGGTAACACTTTCCGCCTGGTGATCACTCCCCTTACTGATAAGTGCTATCTGACTTTGATGGGGGCGCTGTCAATGATTCTGGGAGGGGCTCCCGCCGGTCCTGCCGGAACGGGTAAGACGGAGACGACCAAGGATCTTGGAAAAGCTCTGGCAATGCAGTGTGTGGTCTTCAATTGCAGTGATGGTCTCGACTATATTGCTATGGGCAAGTTCTTTAAGGGGCTCGCGTCTTGCGGCGCTTGGGCGTGCTTCGACGAATTCAACCGCATCAACATTGAGGTACTCTCAGTCATAGGCCAGCAGATTGCGACCATTCAGCTGGCACTCAAGAGGCAGGAGAAGGATCTGTTCTTCGAAGGAAGTCAGCTCCAGCTGGATGCAGGCTTCGGAGTCTTTATCACCATGAACCCTGGTTACGCTGGTAGGTCGGCGCTTCCTGATTCTCTGTCTGCGCTCTTTAGGCCTGTTGCTATGATGGTCCCCGATTATGCACTAATTGGCGAGATCATGTTCCTTGCCTTTGGGTTCGAGCTCGCCAAAGAGTGTGGAGCCAAGATGGTAACCACTTTCAAGCTCTGCAGTGAGCAGCTCTCCTCCCAACCTCATTATGATTATGGGATGCGCGCCGTGAAGACGGTTATTACAGCTGCTGGTAATCTCAAGCGCGCCGAGCCGAAGTCTGATGAGATGGTGCTGTTGCTTCGCGCTCTACAGGACGTGAATGTTCCCAAGTTCCTTGCCTTCGATCTTCCCCTCTTCGGCGGCATCATTAATGATCTATTTCCAGGCAAGAAGCGCCCAGAACTCGACTATGGGGCTTTGTTTGCTGTCATGAAAAACGTGATCGCGAGTAAAAACCTGCAGTCGGCGCCTTGGTTTGTAGGGAAGGTGATTGAGCTGTACGAGATGATTGTGGTGCGCCACGGGCTGATGCTCGTGGGACCTACTGGTGGAGGAAAGAGCAGTAACCTGCACACATTAGAAGAGACCCTAGGACTTCTGAAAAAGTACGGTCGCACTGGGTTTGCTTACGACAAAGTCATCATCTCGCAGCTCAATCCCAAATCTATCACCATGGGTCAGATGTATGGTGAGTTTGACGCCAACACCCACGAGTGGCAAGACGGGATTATGAGCACCATGTACAGAATTGCTGCAAGTAGCCAGTCAACTGAGCGGAAGTGGATTGTCTTTGACGGGCCCGTCGATGCTATTTGGATTGAGAACATGAATACTGTCTTGGATGATAACAAGAAGCTCTGTCTTAACAGTGGAGAGATCATCAAGATGAGCGGAGAAATGACCATGATGTTTGAGGTGGAGGATCTCACCGTGGCTTCGCCTGCCACTGTGAGTCGCGTAGGAATCATCTACATGGAGCCGGAATCTCTTGGTGTTGATGTTTTGTTCATCAGCTGGATGAACACGGTCCCCGAAAAAGTCCTCCCCTCGACCAAGACTCGTTTGAGAACCCTCTTCGACGTTTACCTTCAGTCTTCAATTCAATTCATTCGCAGCAACTGCAAGGAGCTCGCTCCAAGTTGCAACAATAATCTGGTCCAGTCTCTGTTACGGATAATGGACTCTTATTTAGAGCGCTATCACATAAAAGAGGGACGTGACGACCCCACAGACAGTGATCTGCAGACCCTCGACGAACAAGTCGAATATTATTTCATCTTCTCTCTCATTTGGAGTGTTGGGGCAACGACCAATGAAGAGGGTCGAGCTCGCTTCAGCGAATACATCCGTTCCGAGATGGTGTGTAACGGAAGCAAATGTTGTATCCCCCCTCCAAGGGACGGTGAGGAAGTTTACGACTACCGATTTGATCCGGCTAGCAGCAAGTGGGTGCCTTGGATGAATGCAAAAGACGCTTTCACCATTGACAGCAAGCTTGATTTCAGCGAAATCATTGTCCCCACTAATGATAGCGTTAGGAACACATATCTGATGAATTTGCTGCTCATGAATAAGAAGCACATCTTGATGGTCGGAGAGACTGGAACTGGTAAGACCGTTAACATCAATCAGTATCTGCTGGGTTCGAGCCAAATTGATGGCAAACCAATCGATGAGAACTGTGTCCCCATAAACATTACCTTCAGCGCTCAGACCAGTGCTAACATGACTCAGGATATGCTTGACAACAAGATGGAGAAGCGCCGCAAGGGTATCTACGGACCCTCGGCTGGCAAGCAGTATATTGTTTACGTTGATGATCTCAACATGCCGAAGCGGGAGACATATGGCGCGCAGCCGCCCATCGAAATTCTCAGACAATGGTTCGACCAGGGCGGATGGTACGACCGCAAGGAGCTTACCATCAGGAAGATTATTGACATCACCATGATCTGTTCTATGGGACCCCCAGGAGGCGGGAGACAAGAGATCACGGCGAGGTTCTTGCGCCACTTCAATATGATTGGCTACACAGAGATGAAAGACAACAGCAAGTTCACAATCTTCAACACAATTTTGAGCAATTTCTTGTCAAGGTTTGAGGGTGATTTGGAAGACTTGAGCGTGCCCATGGTTAATTCCACCATCGATCTCTTCAACACAATTGTTAGGGAGCTGCTGCCCACTCCTGCTAAGTCACACTACACTTTTAACTTGCGTGACCTGGCTAAAGTGTTCCAAGGCTGTCTGATGATAGACCCCAAGAACTGTAGTGAGAGTGATGGTTTCGTACGCCTTTGGGTGCACGAATGTAAGCGGGTGTTCTATGACCGTCTGACCAATGACACCGATAAAACCTGGTTTGAGGACAAACTAAAGAGTTTGATGAAGAATAACTTCAAGATGGAATGGGATGAGGTCGTCGGTAGCGAAAGGCTCATCTACGGTGATTATATGGTACCCGGTGCCGATCCGAAGTATTACGAACAGGTGACAGACTTGGCGAAGCTCAAGAGCACTATCGAGGAGTATTTGGTTGATCACAACGCCGAATCAAAACAGCCTATGCCACTGGTTATGTTTATGGACGCCATCGAGCATGTGAGCAAGATTGCGAGGGTTCTCAGGCAACCTCAGGGGAACTGCCTGCTTTTGGGCGTCGGTGGGAGTGGAAGGCAGAGTATGACGAAACTGGCTACATATGTGAGCCAGTACACTTTATTCCAGGTGGAAATCAGCAAGGGTTACGGCATGACGGAATGGAGGGAGGACTTGAAGAACTGTTTGCTTGCAGCTGGGATCAAGAAGAAGCCCACGACTTTCCTGTTCAGCGATACTCAAATTGTCAATGAGACTATGCTTGAGGATGTCAATAACATCTTGAACAGTGGAGATGTGCCCAACCTATATGCTGCTGAGGATGTGGACGCCATCAGCACAGCGTGCCGTGTTGACTGTCAACGGAAGCGAATCCCAGCGACAAAGATTAACATCTTCAATCAGTACCTTACTCGTGTGAAAAGCAACATTCACATTTGTCTTGCCATGAGTCCACTTGGGGAGGTATTCAGGGACAGGCTAAGGATGTTCCCGTCCCTCGTCAATTGCTGTACCATTGATTGGTTTACGGAGTGGCCAGCGGAAGCTCTCCAAGGCGTAGGGATGACTCAGATGAAAGATGGAGACCTAAACTTGGGCGATCTCCTGGAGGGGGTTGTTGGTGTCTTTAGGTTCATTCATCAGAGTGTCGAAGAGAAGAGCAAGAACTTCTACGAGATTTTGAGGCGACACGTTTACGTCACCCCCACAAGTTACTTGGAGCTATTGGGGTCCTTTAAGACTCTGTTGACATATAAGAAGAAGGAGATTGAGAAGAAGTACAAACGACTGCAGATCGGCCTAGACAAGATGACAACAACAAAGGGGTTGGTTGCGGGTATGCAGGAAGAGCTGGAAGTCCTCCAGCCGCAGCTTGTTGAGACTACGAAGAACGTTGAAGAAATGATGGTTCACATCACTGCTGAAAAGGAGGAGGCGGATAAAGTCAAAGCGAAGGTTGAGGTCGAGGAAAAAGTTGCCACGGAGAAGGCCACTATCACCCAAGCCATAAAAGATGATGCTCAACGAGATTTGGACGAAGCTTTGCCGGCCTTGGACGCTGCCGTCAAGTGCCTTGATGCTCTCAAAAAGTCTGATATTGATGAGGTCAAAAGTTTGAGAACTCCCCCTGGTGGTGTGAAGCTCACTCTTCAAGTTGCGTGCTATTACTTTGAGGTCAAACCGAATAAAACCAACGACCCAGACACTCCGGGGAAGAAGATAGATGACTTTTTCAGCGCTGCGAAGGAGAACCTGCTGACGAACGCCGGTACCTTCATGGAGATGCTGAAGAAATACGACAAGGACAACATTCCGCATTCTGTCATCAAGAAAGTCGACCCTTTCATGCATGATGAGAACTTTACGCCGAAGGCAATTGAGAAAGCAAGTAAGGCATGTACGGCTATTTGCATGTGGGCAAGGGCTATGCACAAGTACCACAATGTTGCGTTGAGTGTCGCCCCCAAGAAGGCTAAGTTAGCGGAAGCCCAGGCGGAACTAGACGTTGTCATGGCGCAACTTGCCGAAAAGCAGAGCAGCTTGAAGAAAATCATCGATCGACTGGCCGAATTGGAGAAAAATTACGAGCAAGCAATCGCAAAGCTCAAGAGCCTGGATGACCAAGCGAACAAATGCAAGACCCAGTTGTCGAATGCTGACAAGTTAATAGGAGGATTAGGGGGCGAGGAGGCCAGGTGGAAGATCACTGTGGGGGATTTGAAGCAAGGCTTAGTCAATGTCGTCGGAGACGTTCTGGTGTGTGCCGGGACTGTCAGTTATCTGGGACCTTTTACGAACGATTTCAGGCAGGAGATTATTGCAGAGTGGCACGCTGAGATGGGGAATTGTGGAATTCCTTTCACGGACAAGACAAATATTGTGACTACGCTCAGTATCCCGGTAGTGCTGAGGAGTTGGCAACTGGCAGGTTTACCCACCGACAGCCAAAGCACGGAAAATGGGCTGATAATGGACAAAGCGAGGAGGTGGCCGCTCTTCATTGATCCTCAGGGGCAGGCGAACAAATTCGTGAGAAACCTTGGCAAGGATAAGGAGTTATGCTTGAATGGGATGGATGTCATCAAGATGACCGAGAAGAATTTTTTGAGAAATCTTGAGAATGGTGTCAGGTTTGGGAGGTGGGTCTTGCTGGAGAACATCAAGGAGTCGCTGGATGCCAGTTTAGAACCGATCTTGCTGCAGCAGACTTTCAAGCAGGGCGGTACAATAATGATGAAGCTCGGTGATAATGCTATTCCTTATAGTGACATGTTCAGCTTCTTCATGACCACCAAGCTGCCAAATCCGCACTATGCTCCAGAAGTTCAGGTTAAAGTTAGTCTGCTGAACTTCACCATTACTCAAGGCGGATTGGAGGAACAACTGCTGGGTGTGACCGTGAAGGAGGAGATGCCTGAGTTGAGCGAGACAAGTGTTAAGCTCATGATCGAGAACGCTGCCATGAACAAACAGCTTTACGATATTGAGAGTCAGATCTTGGAGCTGCTGGAAAACAGCACAGGAAACATCCTAGACGACACTAATCTCATCGATACGCTGGCTAGTGCAAAGGCTACTGGTAAGGCAGTAGGTGAAAAGATGGCTGAAGCTAAGGTTACGGAGTTGGAGATCGAAGAGAGGAGTGAAGAGTACAGACCTGTTGCCTTTAGGGCGGCGCTGCTGTACTTCTGTATATCAGACTTCTGCAATGTCGATCCCATGTACCAATACAGCTTGCAATGGTTCACGAGGTTCTTCGTTACTTGCATCGGGCAAACGCCCTCGGCCAATGAGGTGGCGAAGAGAATCGAGAACTTGAATGCGTTCTTTACCTTCGGGCTTTACAAGAACATCTGCCGTAGTTTGTTTGAGGCCCACAAGATGACGTACAGCTTCTTGCTCACAATTAAGATCATGCAGGGAGACAACAAAATCGATGGAGATGAGTGGAGATTCTTGATCAGCGGCATGGGCAAGCCTGGGAGAGAGGCAAAAGATCCGCTAGTTAACCCGGACCCTGAGTGGATTGACGGGAATATGTGGAGCGGCATCTTGTCAATGAGCACTCTCGACTTCTTCCAAGGATTCGATCAGGAATTCAGCGACAATTTGCAGAAGTGGAAAAGAATTTTTGACAGCGACGAACCTCATAAAATGACTTTCCCCGGAGACAAGTACGAGAACATGGACAATTTGAAAAAGATGTGTGTTCTGAGGTGCATTCGGAGGGACAAAATCATGAGCATGATGAGCGTCTTTGTGGTGGAAGCGATGGGACAGAAGTTTGTGGAGCCACCGACTTTTGACTTGAAGGCTTGTTACGATGATAGTACGTGCGACAGCCCGTTGATCTTCGTTCTCACAACGGGTAGTGACCCAATGAAAGATCTGTTGATGTTGGCGGAGAACATGGGGATGACTGATAAGCTCAAAGCTATCGCTCTGGGGCAGGGACAGGGACCAGCGGCCACCAAGATGATGGAGATGGGCCAAGCTAATGGAGATTGGGTCTGTTTGCAAAATTGTCACTTGAGTATCAGCTGGATGCCTGAGTTGGAGAGGCTATGTGAGGAGACGGACCCTAACAAGTGCGATGAGGGGTATAGGTTGTGGTTGACCAGTATGCCAAGTCCGGCCTTTCCTACATCTGTCTTGCAGGATGGGGTGAAAATGACGAAGGAGCCCCCGAAAGGGCTGAGGGCGAATCTGAAGAGCAACTTTGTGAAGTTAACAGACGAACAGATCTGGACGACGAACAAGCCGGAGAAGTTCAGTAAGCTACTGTTTGGGTTGTGCTTCTTTCACGCACTGGTTGTGGAACGAAGGAAGTTCGGACCGCTGGGCTGGAATATCGGGTACACCTTCAATGAGACGGATCTTGACATCACCAAAGCACAGCTGGAGACGTATGTCAATGATTTCGACGAGGTCCCGTATCAGGTCATGCAACAGCTTAGTAGTGTCGTAAATTATGGAGGAAGGATCACCGATGATAAGGACATGAGGACGGCAGATATTATCATAGCCGACTTTATGATTCCTAAGATACTGACGTCTGATTACAAATTCAGCGAGAGCGGACTATATTATTCATTCGACTGCGATAAGGATAATCCTAGGGGTAGTTACCTTGATTACATCGATAGCATGCCGCTGGAGGCTGAGCCGGAGGTTTTCGGGATGCATAAAAATGCCAGCATCACGTGCGACATGACTGACGCAGACACCAACTTTAAGATCATTGTGAGTTTGCAGCCAAGGGAGGCGGGCGGGAAAGGAATGAGTCGGGAGGACATCATCTTTAACATTGCCAGCGGAATGGAGGAAAAGTTAAGCAATCCATGGGACATCGAGGCCGTGGCCATGCAATACCCTGTAAGCTATAATGAGTGTCTCAATACTACTTTGCAGCAAGAGGGAGAGAGATTCAACAAATTAACCAATGAATTGGCAAAAAGCCTGCCAGAGCTGAAGATGGCGCTGAGAGGTCTTGTAGTACTGAGTGCCGAGTTGGAGGCTATGGGGACCAGCTTGTTCAACAGTTTTGTACCAGCTAATTGGACCAAGAAGAGTTACCCGAGCTTAAAGGGCTTAAACCCCTGGTTCGATGACTACCTGAGGAGAATCAAGTTCCTTGACGACTGGATAGAGAAGGGGGCACCTCCCGTTTTCTGGATCAGTGGCTTTTTCTTCCCCCAGGGCTTCATGACGGCAGTCTTGCAGAACCATGCCAGGAAGTACAGTATGCCGATCGACACTGTCGCGTTCAGCCATGTGATGAGGCCAGAGACAGCTGAGCAACTAACTAGCGGTCCCGCTGATGGTTGCTTTATCGACGGGTTGTTCTTGGAGGGCGCTAGGTGGGACAAAGGGGTCGAGAGTCTGGTGGAACCTAAACCCAAGGAATTGTTCAGTCCCATGTGTGTCATCCAGCTGAAGCCACTGCAGCACCGAGAGATACCAGAGGAAGGCATTTACAGGGCGCCGGTCTACAAAGTTTTAAATAGGACAGGGGTGCTGAGTACAACTGGTCACTCCACCAACTTTGTCTTCTGGCTCGAAGTCCCAAGTAATAAGCCAACCATCTACAGAAATAGTTTGGTCAGTGAGACAAACGCTCAGAGGCTTTTCTGTGACAACAGTGAATGGATCAAAGGAGGCGTCGCCCTGTTCTGCGCTCTAAAGTATTGAGTTGTTAGGATTGCGACGGAGGAGGACGAGAGAACTTGATTAGTTCAATGTATATATATATTTATTTGTTCGGGTGTAAATGTTGTTTAACTATTGCGGATGCATTTGGTAATGATGGCAAAGCTCTTTCTTTTTCTAGTTAATTTTCAGATTTGGAGGAAGGAAAAATGGGTTACGACACTGCCTGAGGTAGAAGAATAGGTGTAAGAAAGAACCGGTTGTATTTGTCGACTTTCAACTCTGCAACAGAACCTGCTTAGTATGGATGCAAAAATCACGAAAATAGTAGGCTCGTTTATGACCATTGTTGGTGGTATAGGATGGGCGGTAGAGGCTATATCTGGAGAAGGTGCTGCTGCAGCAGCTACTGATCTCAAGAGTGGTGTGACTGATCGTTGTTCTCAAAGGTTAAAAAAAAATGTCGATGATGTCACGCGGCAGCGGGTGACCACGTGGGGGTGACGGGTGACGCGTGACGAGTGCAAAATTCTACCATTATTTGTATTTTTCCCCTAAAATTAATTAATAAGGTCTCCGCGATCACCACTGCTCATATTTATCTTGTAAGCTGGTTGAATTGAGGTCCAGATTCAGGCCAGACCTGGATCTTTTTCCCTGCAGAAAATGGAATCACATCTAATTCAGCACACGGCAGGGCAAGAGGGAAAAGACAATTCCAATTTAGCCATTGGCGTACCACTAAATGATACTGAAACCAAGGAGAAGGGCAACGCTGTCAATTCCATGGCCACTCCTACTGCAGTTGCCTCCATGGCGTCTGAGCTTCGCCAACTCGTGGACACTGCTAACGCGCCTATTTTTGGTATTGACAATGACGGGTTGGTGAATGAGTGGAATCTGAAAACAGCTGAGATTACTGGCTTTCCGAAAGAGGAGGCATTCAAGAAGCCTCTTGTTTCGACATTCATCAAACAGAACCTGCAGCAGTCAGTCCAGACTGTATTACAGAATGCACTACGAGGTCAGCAGACTGCCAACTACGAGCTTGAGTTCCAGACTAAGACGAAGGAGACCCGTTACTTGCTTGTGAACGCCACGACAAAGCGAGACGGCCAGGGGAACGTGATTGGAGTTGTCGGTGTCGCCCAGGACTTGACTGATGATAGGCGGCATACCAAGGAGTTACAGGAGATGCATTCTGTTCGAGCGAGTCAAGAAGCGAAAGTGGAGACAGAGCGTAATATGACTGCTTACTTTGCTCATGAACTTCGGAATCCGCTGCATGCGATTGACATCGCCCTTTCTGTGATGCCTAGTGTTCTTGACCCAGCCGTTCGAGATCTTACTGAATCGATGACTCTCTGCACTCAATTCATGTCTTCTATCATGAACAATCTTCTCGATGTTAGGAAAATGGAAGAGGGGAAAATGGAGCTGCGTCCAGAACCAACATCGATCACGGGCAATTTAAAGCGTCTTCATGGAATGTTGAGGCCTTCCATTAGAAGAGGAGTGAGGTTTTTATATGAAAGCAATATAGCGGATCAGGACTGGGCCTTGGCTGATGCACATCGTCTCCAGCAGATTTGGACGAATGTAGTAACCAACGCCATTAAGTACACAATAACAGGTCAGATCAAGTTGACAGTGAAGTGGGAGGATAACGTGCTGTGTTTTGAGTGCCAAGACACTGGACCTGGAATTCCGAAGGATCAGCAAGACGCAATATTCAAGAGATTCGTCAAACGTGGTGGGGCTCCGGGAACTGGCCTTGGTCTCGCCATTGCTAAACACCTTGTTGATCTTGGCCATGGCACCATCAAGTTTGAGAGTGACCCTTCTGTGCGGATTGGAACCAAATGCGTTGTGCGGCTTCCTCTGGAAAAGTGCAAGCCTGTCCTTCCTATTACCCGGACTGATACGCTTGAGCCTATTCAGGATAAGCTTAAAGTCCTAGTTATTGACGATGTGGGAATGAACAGGACCATGCTCCGAAAGCGTATTCTCAGGTTCATTGCTCCCAATGCTGTTGTGATGGAAGCCGTCCGAGGGGAGGAGGCGTTGGAAATTTGTAGTAATCCAGATAACCTCTTTGACATAATTATCGTCGACCAATACATGGAGGAGGCGGGGGGGGTGTTGGTGGGAACTGAGGTCGTGAAGGAAATGAGAGAGATGGGCATTACCAGCGTGCTAATTGGTTGCAGCGGGAATGATATCAAGGAAGAATTCCTCTCATCCGGGTGCGACCTCTGCTGGGGTAAGCCGATGCCGAACAATCATGTGATCGTCAAACAACTGCGCGATGCACTCGCAAGCAAAAATATAAAATCGAGAGAGGGATCATAAGGTCGGGCAAGGAACCTACCTACCTGTTTTCGTAGGATTTACCGGAAAATTAATATCGGTAAAATAGCATTCGTAAGATAAAAAAAGGAAGTACTGCTAAAAATGGTGCCCTTAGTTTGGCCTCAAACAGTGGCCTTTTTGCTAGTAATGCGTCGTTTCCAGGGGATTTAGAATGCTCTTTTATGCGGATCAAGGAGACAATTGGATTGTCCTACTGTTACGAAAAGTGCATAAAATGGTTGATTTCTTTTCTCTTTCCAATACCGCAGAAATTTTCTTTTCGCACCATCACTGATGCCAATCCCCACCCCTCCCGCAACAGAAGGAAAATGAAGATTATCTCGCATGTACAAGTAAATTTCACTCAAAAGACACTCCTTGACATTGCTTCAAAGTCAAACTCGCCACCACTGGGTAACTCCAAGGGCTCACTAGCTCCTCCCCCTTCTTGGGTGTAAATTCCCTCCGGGGGCGGTGGAGGCGGAGCTCTTGTAGGATGATGTATAAACTTCCTGTTGAGTTCACTTTTGAGCATCTCAATTTCTTGATCTTTGACACGCTTGAGCATCTCGATCTCTTGATCTTTGACACGCAAGGTTTCAACCATTGAGAGCGGGACCGGTGCTGGCGTATGGGTCACGATAACTTTCGTCTTATTATTCAGTTGAGATTCCGCGATAATCAGCTTGGAATTGACCGTCTGCAGTTTGTGGTCATAATCTTCAATTAGTTCCTGCTTTTCATTCTCCAATTTACTGACAGACAATTCCAACTTCGCAATCCTGGATCGATACTGGCTCTTCTCCGTATTGAAGCCCGCTTTCGCGCGCTTCACTTCTTTAGATAATATCTTCGGTTCACTCTTCTTCTGCCAAGCTTCCCGCTCTTCACGCCATCCCTTGACAGCATTGATCAGTTCATTTTGAGTTTGCCGAAGTTCTCTCTTTAGTGACTCAATGGTTTGATGAGAATGCAAGTTTTCTTCTCCTTGGGTTACTGTTGCTTGCTGCTGACGGTGAGGAACGGAAACAGGAGGCTGGTTGATTGTTATTGTTTGGGGCAGTTTGTGTGAATTTGCCATCATTGCCAAATCATTAAGGGTTTTCATGGGAATGTCTTCTCTTGTCACCACCGTACTGCTGTGAGAGAGCTCGAAAAGTTCTGGCCTTACGCTATACTGAATCATTGGTATGTCAGCCAGATCATATTCTGATGGTTGTGTTGGTGAGGGTTTGGTTGAGAAACGACTTTGTACCGTTGGGGGTGGAGGAGGGGAGAATGGGAAAGACGATAAATTGGGGCCCCTGCTTGAAGCATTGTAGGCGACTGAATTCCGGTATTTTTCCATTCTCAAAGAATGGGATTTTAACACCACAAGTAAGTTGGAATCCTGGTCTGGTTGGATCCTGGTCTTACCTTTTATTTTGCCTGGCTTTTTCTGCCTATCAAATAGAATCAAGCCTGCAAGCCCAAACTATGCCATCTTTGTCGTCGTCTTTTCTATACAAGTACAGCCTGCTGCTGGCAAAGTATCCTGTCTTGGTGGCTGTCTTGGTTGCCGCTGTTGTCCTTTTGTTGAGCACTTTTGCTTATTTGCAAATCCCAGATGACTATATCGTGCTAGATGACCCAATCCGTGGCTTTGAGCCGCGAGGTACAGAGCTCATAAATAGGTGGAACACGAGAGAGAAGCTTCGTCGCCCTGTTGCCCTGGGGATTGAGACCATATTTTGGGGGAGCAAGGCCTTAGCAACTGCTGAAAATGACAACACCTACAAAGAGATACCTTGGCAAGGTGATTGTAGCGAAGGGAGTGAGGTGGGAATCTACGAAGGCAGTGATAATCCTGGCAAATCCTTTGTAGAAAAGAAAATTGCATGTGGGGAGGCATGTTCTGTGAAGAAAACACATCCTTTTTCTGGGAGCTGGGACGGTTTTGTCGCCAAGGGGTTTATTGTTAGTGATGATGGTCGGTGCTTTTGCGAGAGTAGTGAGTCCAGACCATCTGACGGGGGGGATCAGTGTGACCCTCGTTCTGCGGGCGGATATTACCAGCGTTATGACCTTCCTTTTGACAGTGACGAGAATGGGAAAAGATCAACAAGAGCGGAAATTTTTCCGCAAACATTCGGAAAAAAAATATCCCCCGAAGCCACTAAAACAACCCGTCGTGCTGAGTCTGTCGATCCCAAGGAAAATATTTGCGCGGAATCATATGTTGTACAGGCAGGCGATTCGCTTTCAGAAATCGCTGCCAACTTCGCAAGGGAATTTGGTTGTTGTGTCACCTGGCTAACAATCTGTAGATATAACGAAATCGTGGCCGACTGTGATGAGTGGGGAGATGGCGACAATATTTATGCTGGTGACACGTACACGATTCCTAATGATTGTCCGGAGGATTTAGAAACGCCTCCCACAGATTTTGTGGACAATGGTCCTGATAACAACGTCGCGAATGTATTCGAGTGTCCCATTCGCGTTAAAGATGGTGACGAACACATCAGCCTTCTCTTTGGCTACTTTGAGAATGGTAAACAAGTCAAAGACCCAGTTTACAAGACAACAAGGGGAGAGCGCAGTATCTTAAGTAAAGAGGGCCTTCAGACGATGTGTTCGATTGACCAAGTTGTCCGGAATTTTAAGCGGTGGATACCGCACCACATAGATGTTTATTCGGGGTATGTAGAGGGCAGATTCGAACACTGGGGTGACTTGTGTGCGACGAATAATAACGGAACCTGCTGTGCGACACGTTCAATGTACATAAACGGTTTCGTCAATAGCGGTGGTAGCAAGGAGGGAGGTTGGGATCCCTTCTACAAACACTACCTGCTCTATGACGGGGATAATGCTTGTGATGAAATCACGGATAAGATGGCAGAAACAATAAACGACAAGATCCACACTTGTGCTTCCCACTATTACAGTGGCGATTTGCGGAAATGTGCTCTCGCATCACACGGGATCGATTTTTTCGAGCCTGAAAGTGACGAATACTTGGCGTCGTTCGGTGAGATCTTATGGTGCACGCAAAACGTCCCTGAGAAATGTCTTCAAGGCGATGGAATCGGCATATTGGACGCATTCCTCTCTTTAATGCCGATGGGGTTGGGCGAGAAGATTAGGGATGATCCTCATTACCCAGTCACACTGGCTCGCTCCATGATATCAACGAGTAGCAGTAGTAGTAGGGGAAACAGAGAATTCAAGGAAGAGCTGATGAAAGAGTTGGACAAACATTACTGGGGAAACATGAAGCAGTCCGGCTACACAGGCGTGGCGCTGCTGGGCTATGAGATGGGAATCAAGGGAGACCTGTATAAAGATGCCATTATGGGTGATCTTCGTTATGCTGTCGGGGCCCTAGTTGCTGTCATCTTCCTCATGTGGTATTACACGGGGAGTTTCCTAATCACCTTGTTCGCATTTCTGGAAATTCTGAGTAGCTTAGGACTGGCTTTTTTCCTCAACCTAAAGATCATGAAGGTACCTCTTTTTCCTTTTATGAACGCAGTGACGCTTTATTTGGCCGTTGGGATCGGAGTAGACGACGTTTTTGTCTACATTGACAGCTGGCGCAACTCAAAAGATTATGTCGAGAAATTCAATGACAGTCCTCTCAGCAACTTTTCGACAGAAGTAACCAAAAAAGACAGGTGAGCAGGATTGAGTAATTTCACGTTGACGTTCAATTTCGGTTGAAATGAAGGAGATATCTGTGGGCCTTAGTCGGAACGCTTCGTCTGTTGCTGCGTTGATTCGATTCCACTTTCTCACGCTCCGCAATGTTTATTTATTGCTCTGCTGTTACCGCAGTGTCGCCACAGAAGTTATTGTTCAGCGGCTCGTTTACTCGTTGAGACATGCCGGCGCGTCGACGTTTGTCACGTCATTCACGACTTCTGCGGCTTTCCTCGCCAATTGTCTCAGCAGTATCGTCGCCGTGAAGTGCTTCGGACTGTATGCTGCGACAGTCATCATGTGCGATTATATCTTGATGATTAGTTTTTTGCCTGCCATCGTGATCCTCTTCGACCGCCCGATGTGTCGCTTCTGCAGGAAGGGAGCTGATGATGAAAAGGATACCACTCCAAGCGATTCTTTGTATGAGAAGCTCGGTGAGGGATCAGGCGACACGTTTGAAGTAGGTTCTGACAATAGCCGCAACGAGGATGGCGACAAAAGAGGCGGTGATGGCGAAACTGTGGTGTTGGTTGGTCGCCCCAGTCGGGCTCAATCGCAATCTCCGGGATCCTTGACCCCAAGATCTGCTATGCGGAACCTCTTTGGCCCGTCACCTGGCCCATCACCGCCCAATACGCCAGGTCAATCCACTACCCAATATGCCTATCCTCAGACAGATCCCAGGAGACTTGGCTACTTCAAAAGAGCTGAAAACTTTGTTTTTTCTTCTCTATTCCCCAATATGATCATGGGTCCTGATAATTTTTTTAGTGCCAACGAGAGCAAGTCTATCAATTCGACGAGAGACAAAAAAATAGTCGACAAAGTTCTGAGACATTACAAAAGGCTCACACCATATTTGTGGCTTGTTTGCCTGTCTTGCTACAGTTTATATAGCGCCGCAGTGGCAACCGTCCTTCCTGGACTTGACTTGCCTAGTTCTATGGGAATACAGGAGTTTGCGAGCGACAACCCCATGGAGGTGTGGGAAATGAATTACATGGAGGACTTTGCGACAGCCAGCGTGACCCAAATTCCTTTTGAAATGGAGTGGTTCTTTGGTGTAGTGTCTGAGGACAATGGAGACAAATGGAACGTATTTAAAAATGCAGCCGGAAGGCTGAACACCTATAAGATCACCTTGACCAGCAGCGAGGCACAGAAATGGATGTACGACTTTCAAGAGGACATAAAGAAGCAAAGCTGGTACAAGGAATGGAACGGGGGATACATACAGGAGTGGCATAGAAGTGTGACAGGCTCTTGCGACGCGGGTGATGATGCTTACGTTCCAGGAAAGGCCGGATCTTGGGGTGGATATTGCAGGTGTCCAATCTCAGGAAAGACCTATGCTGTCGGTGACAACTTCGATGCATGCGCGAGCCTTAGTTGTTTGGGCGGGGAGAATGTGGACTCGTGCTCTTCTGGAAGAGTACAAGGTTGGGAGGGAAGCGGTTGGGGTGTGGTGTGCGCCCGCAATCGAACAGAATGCTGCGGAGAAAGTTTTCCGCTCAGTAAGGAGTTGGCAACCGGGTGCTTGAATTCTTGGAGAAATGAGCAGATGGGTGTCGGTATAGGAAGCCCGGGGCTGTATTATGACAAGAAGGGGGACATTGCCGTCACAAAAATTAAAATTACAAGCACTCAGAATTGGAGCCCTAGCTATCATGGAACCAAAAAACTCTGGGATGAGGTAGAATCATTTTCCAAGGCATGGATGAAGAAAGCGCCGGGGAATCTAAAGCACGGGTTTGTCGTAATGCAAGTGTTATTCTTAGATCTTCAGCAGTCACTGGCAAAGGGAGTGTCGCAATCGATCTCTGTAAGCTTTTTCATCACCGCTATAGTCCTGTTTTTGTGTACCAAGAGCTTGGCCCTCACGATTCTTGGATGTTGCACAATATTGATGATACTCGCCACAACCGCAGCCGCGCTTGTGAAAGACGGATGGGTTCTAAACGTCGGAGAGAGTGTGGTGTTCAGTGTGGCTGTAGGCCTCAGCGTCGATTTTTGCGTCCACTATGGATGGACAGTCTTGCTGGAACTCGAGAACAGCGAAAAAATTTATTATCTGAGCGATGATCGACGATATTTAAATCGTAGACTGGTGATAGCCTGCCTTAAACATGTGGGACCAAGCGTAACAATGGGAGCGCTAACAACCATGTTGGCGGGGACTGTCATGGGGCTGTGTAAAACCTTATTTTTTCTCAGGTTTGGCAAATTTTTGGTCGTCGTCATGACATTCTCCTGGATCTACACAAACTTCTTCTTCTTGGCAGCTATCGCCGTCATGCCACCCAGGTGGCTTCGGTTCGATCTCAGCAAATGGGTTAGAACCTGGGGGCGGGATACAGGGGGCAGCGGCGGAGGATACGATTTCGGGGAGGATCCATTCGGAGATGTAGGGGGCCATCTCCGAGGGCCAACCTTTAAACAGCGGAAACTCAGCGACAATGACCAAGAAGTCAGAGCAGTATTGGCCCTCACAGAGATTGAGGAGAGATAGAAAGTAGAGCTTTAATGTTTGTTCCGATAAGTTTGTCTTTACCAATAAAACAACACCAGCCCCCGCCCGATATTTGGGGCCAGAAATTACGAAAATTGAATTTTGTTAGCTTAAATACATTCTTATAATACAATTTTATTTTTGTGATATTATATGAATATATAATATAATTATTATGAATCTTATAATTTCAAATAAATTTTTTATACATTCATTATATTTTGATATATTATAATTTTAAATTTTTATTATAAATTTATAATACAATTTAATAATTTATTTAAACCTATAAAATTCACAAAAATTAAATATATATATATAAATAATATTATGAAATAAATTTGTATGACAAAAATGTATTTAAGTAAACGAAATTTCAATTTTTTTTTTGTCAAAAACAGCTCAGAGCAGGAATTATTATCTAACAGGCTCAGAGCAGGAATTATTATCTAACAGGGGGATGTGTGGTTATTGTTACATTATTATCTAACATTGACTAAGGTAAGTCAAGTTAACAACATGTCTAAATCACAATGTTGTCCGCTCTATTGCCATGGCGGCGGGCGTAGAGCTCCTCAT
>ERZ651776.1821-NODE-1821-length-24648-cov-3.221725_pt1 | contig 24648 bp, 17 predicted proteins | sample MGYA00514761_ERZ651776 | MGnify/ENA metagenome assembly ERZ651776 | reverse complement strand
CTCATGTTTATTTCCGTTAAATACCGCAGTACGCTCTCCGCAAGAAGCGTCTCCTTCATGTGCTATTTCTTTGCAGGCACATAAGGATCAGGCGTTCCCGGCTTGATGGGTGGCTCCTCGGCCAGCGACTTCTCATGCTCTACCAGAATCGGCCCATGTCCCCAACGTTGCCATAAGATACCTCCCAGTGCTTTGGTTACGGGATATTCTTCTTTAGGGTCAACATAGAGGTCGTAAAAGTGAGGCATCGGGAACACGTTCAGCTTCCCGGTACCTAGCCCTCCTTCAAACTCCTTAAACATCATCTTATAGTTTTGCCACTTCACGCCGTGAATATCGTTACCGACATAGACTACAAAGCCGTCTCGACCGGACTCCTCTTGTTTCCCGAGGAAGAAATCCGTCATGTCCTTACTGTCGATGATACGATCTGTCGGCACCTTACCGCCAGTAATGTTTGCCACTGTAGCGTACAGATCAAACTGGTGAACGATCTCGTTGGAGACCTTGCCTGCCGGAACTTTGCCAGGCCAGCGCACAATATACGGCACCCGTAAGGACCCCTCCTTAGCCGTGAAATAGGATCCACGCCATGGGCCGTTCCATCCCTGGTAATCGGGGGTCATCTCGCCGCCGTTATCCGAGGTGAAAATCACCAGGGTATTATCATCGATCTTAAGTTCTTCAAGAAGATCAAGAATCCGCCCGACATCTTCATCCATATGCTCCATCATCGCCGCAAAGGCAGCCACCGGATTGGTGATCACCGAACCTCCATACTTCCCGGTAACCTTTTCAAATTCGGGAAACTTCTTCCTCCAGGGAGCAATCCGCTTTTCGGGAGACTGCATCGCCGCATGAGGAATCGTGAAGGGAACGTAGCAGAAAAATGGATTATCCTTATTTACCCGAATGAACTTCAGGCACTCGTCCGCAATCAATGTATGAGAGTAATGCTTACGATCCAGCATGACCTTTTTCCGATCGCTCCATACATGGGTGGGATAAAAATTATGGGACTGGCGCTGGCAGTTCAGTCCATAAAAGCGATCAAAACCCTGATTCATTGGATCACCTTCGGTACCGGGAGCACCCAGTCCCCATTTACCGAACATACCCGAAACATAACCTGACTGTTTTAGGACTTCAGGGATAGTCACTGCCTTCATGGGTAACGGATGTTGCCCTTCGGGTTTGATCTCTTTATTACCGCGGATGTAACCACGGCCCGAATGATGACCGGTCATCAGGCTGGAACGGGAAGGTGCACAAACCGTACTGGAAGCATAGAAGTCGGTCAGCTTCATTCCCCCCTTGGCCATCCGGTCCACATTCGGAGTCTTAAATTTTTTCTGACCAAAACAGGAAAAATCCCCGTACCCGGCATCATCCACCATGATGTAGACAAAGTTTGGTTTCTTGGCCAAGGCCACGCATGAAAGGAACAGGAAGCTTGTAAGAGTGATGAGAAATATTTTCATAATTTAAGTACTGAGCAAATAATCATTTAATTGGCAGAAGAAGAAAAGGTCACGCTGAAATCTATAATCTAAAAATAATATCCTTCGGATCAACGGTTAATAATTGACCCGAAAGCCTTCTTCTCTTCCATCCTATTATATGAGAAACATTTTACTTTTAGTTTTCTTGTTTACAGGATTTCTCCAGCTTTCCGGAAAACCCAACATTCTAGTAATTATGTCGGACGATATGGGTTACTCCGATCTAGGATGTTTCGGCGGAGAGATTCGCACCCCGAATTTGGATTCCCTAGCCAACGGGGGTGTTCGCTTCACAAATTTCTACAGCGAAAATATGTGCTGGGTGTCCCGTGCTTCCATGCTCACCGGAGTGTATCACCGAACTTCCCTAAAAAACGGCACCCTTCATCCACACTGCATCAGTCTCCCCGAAGTTCTTAAGCAAAACGGATACGCTACCGGTATGATGGGCAAGTGGCACCTCGCGGGGAAATTCACACAAAACAATGGACGAGATGCGGTCTATCCCGATCAACGCGGATTTGATTACTTCTATGGAATCCTTGGCGGGGCAAGTAGTTTCTTTTCCCCTGAGGGTCTCAAAAGAAACCGAACTTCAATCGACCATGAATTTATGGACGATGAGGATTACTATTTTACTAACGCGATTGGAAAAGAAGCGATTTCATTCCTCCAAAAGTCTCCGACAGATCAACCTTTCTTTCTCTATCTGCCCTTCACTGCGGCCCATTGGCCCCTTCATGCACCGGAAGATGAAATTAATAACTACAAAGGAAAGTTCTCTGCTGGTTGGGATGAACTAAGGAAAAAACGCCTCAAACGAATGAAAGCATTGGGAGTCATTAACCAGTCAGTTAAACTTTCCCCCCGTCACCCTAATATTCCTGCATGGAAAGATGAAAAGCACAAAGCCTGGCAGGAACGGCGCATGGAAGTCTATGCCGCTCAGGTTAGCATAATGGATCGTGTCATTGGTGAAGTGATCGATCACTTACGGGAATCCGGACAACTTGAAAATACTCTCGTCTTTTTTACCATCGATAATGGAGGGTGCCATGTCGAATACCCGCCTAATAGAAAAGGTGACTACCTCCCAGAAAAAACCAGGGACGGTAGATCAATGAAACCCGGGAACCTCACTCACATTATGCCTGGTCCAGAAATTACCTACCAGAGCTATGGGTATGGCTGGGCCAATTTATCCAATACACCCTATCGCTTCTTCAAACAATATGACCATGAAGGGGGAATCCATACACCTATGATTGCTCACTGGCCAAAAAAAATTAAAACAAAGGGATCCACCAACCAAACCCTATCACATCTCGTTGACCTGGTACCCACCATTATCGAAGCCACCGGAATCACTCCGCCAGAAACCTCAGCGGGAAAAAAGAGAATCGCTTGGGATGGCCGATCCATTCTACCTGCTCTAGTCGGTAAGAAACAAGCAGACCCAGCAGTCCTTTTTTTCCATCATGCGAGAGGCAAAGCTATCCGCACGGGAAATTGGAAACTCGTCTTCAATAAAGATCAAAAAAAGAGGGCCAAATGGGAACTTTATGATCTCAGCGTGGATCCAAATGAATTAAACGACTTGGCCGAACGAAATCCTCAAAAAGCCAATGAACTCGCCAAACTTTGGCAAAAACGGGATCAAAACCAAGTGGACAGAAATCGATTATAAAAACAATATTAAAACAACTTCAATTTCCGTACCCACAAATTATCTGCATCCAAAAAAATTCACTTATGAAATACGTTTCCTGCTTTTCCTTTACTGCGTTCATATACATTTTATTCGTGCCTCTTGCTGCTAGAGGCAAAAACATCGTCGTCATACTCAGCGATGATCACCGGTATGATTTTATGAGCTTCATGGAGGAATCTCCTGAATTCCTGGAGACTCCCAACCTGGATCGCCTTGCCACTGAGGGTGCTCATCTGGCCAATGCCTTTGTCACCACATCTCTCTGTTCTCCCAGCCGGGCCTCCATTCTCACCGGACAATATATGCGAAATCATCGGGTGGTTGATAACCAGCGGCCCGTGCCGCCAGGCACCATGTTTTTCCCTGAGTATTTACAGGATGCAGGATACCAAACTGGGTATGTGGGAAAATGGCATATGGGGCATGAAGACGACACCCCCCGAAAAGGCTTTGATCACTGGGTTAGTTTTGCCGGTCAGGGAACTTATTTCGATCCCACATTCAACATTAATGGCAAGAGGAAATCATTCAAGGGATACAATGCCGATCTGCTTACTGATCAGGCGATCAGTTGGCTCAACCAAGTATCCAAGCCCAATAAAAAGAAAAAACCTTTCTTTCTCCAAATCGGATACAAGGCAGTCCACTACCCTTTCCAGCCCCCTCCCCGCCATGCCGAACGCTATTCGGACAAAAAGATCGACTACCCGGAAACCATGGCAAACACCGAGGAGAATTATCAAACGCAATCCAATTGGATTCGTGAACGCAGGTATGGAATTCATGGGATCGACCATATGCAAACGGGTGCGTTGGATAAAGATCCCGTCCCGGACTTCGATGAACTGTATCATAATTTTTGCGAGACCGTTCATGCATTGGACGAGAATATTGGTCGAGTCCTCAACCAGTTGGATAAGCTCAAACTGACCGAAGACACCCTGGTTATTTATCTCGGGGATAATGGTTTCGCCCTCGGAGAGCATGGATTCTACGACAAACGCGATGCCTTCGAGGAATCCATCCGCATTCCCATGCTCGCCCGCCATCCCAAGTTGATCAAGCCGGGTGCCCGCATTGAAAACATGACTCTCAATGTGGATATTGCTCCCACCATTCTGGAATACGCGGGAGTTGCATTACCAGCCAATCCCAAGATGGACGGAGACTCCTTCCTTTCATTACTTCAGGGAAAGAAGCCAAAGCATAAATGGCGTGATCATTTCGTTTATGAATACCACTGGGAATGGAATTTCCCAGCCACCCCGACAACCCTCGCCATCCGTACAGATAAAGAAAAATACGTCTTTTATCATGGTGTGTGGGACCGGAACGGGTTTTATGATCTAAATTCCGATCCACATGAACGTCATAATCTAATCCATGTACCCGCTTACCAGGAACGTATCCTAGAACTTCGTGAAAAACTATTTAATGAACTCGATTCCACCAGTGGTCTTTCCCTCCCGATCCGTCGCCCAAAAAATGAACAGTTTTACGACCGCAAGCTCAGACGCTAGGTACTGTATAATTCTTTAATTTTAAGGAGGAAAAAGATTTTGATCTTCGAAGAACTGGACTTTAATTCCACCCCCATAGGTGACTTGGTATTGCGCCGCAGAAGAATACCGAAACTGGGGGATATTGATGTCTATGAAGTCAAACTGGGTGACGATTTTTTAATGTCCAGTCTATTTCATGAAGCAGAACATCAGCTCGCCAAGCTCGGGCTTGATTTAATGGAAAGAGACGATCTAGATGTAGTGGTGGGAGGCCTCGGGTTGGGATATACTGCGGTCGCAGCACTGGAAGATCCACGAGTAAGCTCGCTTGTCGTTATCGAATACCTAGCACCCGTAATCGAATGGCATAAGAATGGGTTGGTTCCCTTGGGCGAATCTTTAACTGGTGATCATCGGTGCCATTTGATTCATGCCGATTTTTTCGCTCTTTCTCAAGATACTGACAATCATTTCAATTCTGTAAATCCAGCAAAAAAGCACGATGTCATTCTTCTCGATATTGACCATACGCCAAGCAATGTTTTGTACCAGACCAATGCCCGGTTCTACACCGAAGAAGGATTGAATGAACTCAAGCAGCACTTGAAACCGGGGGGAGTTTTTGCGATTTGGGCAGACGGAAAACCAGAATCATCCTTCATCGATCGATTAGGCAAAGTCTTTGAGTCGTCTGAAGGTCATACCATAGAGTTTAATAATCCTATAACCGAAGACACGTCGAAGGGAACTGTCTACCTAGCCCAAAAGTCCGGCTAAACAAAGGATCGCATCCCGGCAAGCGGGAGGGACAACGAATTACTTGCCCTCGGGCAACTCGAGGATGGTGATGTTCCTGAACTTCACAGGTGCTCCGTGACCACAGAAACAGATGTGACCGCTACGCCGTTTGGCTCCTTTATGCTTGGGCTTGGCTTGATTGATCTCATCCAAATCTGCACTAAGAATCTCCGTTCCGTTCAGTTCCACTTTGATAAGCGGGCCATTAACCGTTACCTTCTGACGATTCCACTCACCAACAGGCTTAAGATGGCCACGCTTGGCTGCAGCTAAGGTGTAGAGTGATCCATGGTACTGGTAATCCTTGAGTTTCGCATATCGCTTGTGAGAGTTATCGAGTATTTGCAATTCCATACCCGCGTAAGCCGCATCTCCCTTTCCGGGATAGTGTATACCCAACCCATTGTTACCGCCGGGTGGCAAAAGGAATTCAAACTCGAACACATAATTTGAGTATTCCTTCTCCGAAACCAGATTGCCTCCCTTGCAGACAATTGTACCGTCCTCGACCACATAGTTGGCTTTTCTCCAACCACTTAGATCTTTGCCATTAAATAAAGAGACTGGTTTGGCACCCAGGACAAAACTTGAAAGAATAACAAAAACGAGAAAAGGCATTAAATTTTTCATACCAGTAGGATTTGAGAATCGAAGACACTAAGCAAGAATATCCGTGACCACATGGCCATGAACATCCGTGAGGCGCCGGTCGATCGAGTTGTGCCGCACCGTCAATCGCTCGTGATCAAATCCAAGTTGGTGAAGCATGGTGGCGTAGGTATCGTACACGGTTGTGGGATTCTTTCGATCTAGTGGTTTGTATCCCCACTGATCGCTCTCCCCGTGTGTCATTCCCCCTTGAAAGCCCCCTCCTGCAAACCAGTTGGTAAACACGAAGGGATTGTGATCCCTCCCCTTGCTTCCCTGACTACTGGGCATCCGTCCAAACTCCGTGGTCCAGTGAATAATGGTATCCTCAAGCAAACCGCGTTGCTTTAAATCCTTAATCAGACCAGCCGTCCCCCGGGCCATACCAAGGGAAAGAGATGGGTGATCCCGGGTCATGTCCTCATGGCTGTCCCAGTTACGACGGGGAAATCCATTATCATTCCCGCTCCATACCTGAACGAAACGAACGCCCCGCTCGATCAGCCTTCTGGCAATCAGGCATTTCCTGCCAAAGTATTCGGTTTCCTCTTCCGGATTAATCTCCTTGGGATACTCCTTTTTTGGATTTTCCAACCCGTACATTTTTAAAATATGGTCAGGTTCATTGGAAAGATCGAGGGCATCGGTGGCCGATAATTGTAATCGGGCTGCCAATTCATAACTTCGGATACGGGAATCCAATCGTGGGTCGAGGGGACGCTTTTGCTGGTGCATCCTGTTGATTCGATTGATCAGATCGATACCATCTCCGTGACTCTTGTCGGTCACGAAATCAGACTGTGGATGAAGATCCTCGATCGGATTCGAACGCTGGGGAAAAATGGTGGTTCCCTGCGTGTGCGTCGGTAGAAATGCACTCCCCCAGTTCTTGGGGCCATTGGAAGCAAACCCACGATGATCCGGTAGCACTACAAAAGCCGGTAAATCCTCATTTTCCGAACCCAACGCATAGCTCACCCAGGAACCGGCACCGGGGAACCCGGGCAATTGAAAACCTGTAGACTGTAAGTAGGTGGCCTGACTATGCACCCCCGTCTTCCCCACCATGTTATGAACGAATGAAATATCATCCACCACTTCCCCGAGGGGCTCCACGATCTCGCTCAGTAACTTTCCACATCGCCCGTATCTCTTAAATGCAAATGGGGACTTCATCCAGGGACCCAATCCATTCTGAAAAGCTTCGACATGCTCACCAAAATCTGACTCTTCCCCATGCCTCTTGATTAATTCCGGTTTGTGATCGAACATATCGATATGACTGGCCGCACCGGCCATGAATAATTGAATCACCCGCTTAGCCCGTGGTGGATGATGCAGGCCGGCGGGCAAACCAACTCCAGCCTGTAAGGGTTCCCTTGATAACATTGACGCAAGGGCCAACCCTCCCATCGTGGATTGAGATACAAAGGAACGGCGTGAAATCGGAGATAAGTTCATCATCAATCAATAAAGGAGAATTCACTCAGACTGAACAGGGACCGGCAAAGATTGGCCATACCATGCTTCTCCTCATACTGCACCAGCAACTGATATTCTTCGGGATTTGGCAGACGACCGGCAACCAGTTTAAAGCCGGCTTTAATCTGATAACCGCTCCCTTTCCCTTCTTTTGTCAGTCGATCGGCAAAATGCTGTGACATCGCAAGCGTGAACTTATTGTTAAGCAGACTGAGTGCCTGCAACGCGGTCAGGGTTTCATTACGTCTCGGAGTGCTCTGAGAGGAATCAGCGCAATCGAGTGTTGTCATAAACGGATTAGGCTGCGACCTCACCACAAAGCGATAAACAGATCGACGATGACTTTTTTGATCTTCGGGATCGAATTTGTGATAGTAATAGTGAGGAGAATGAGCAGTTTGCTCTAAATTAAAAAGGTAAAACCCAGGCCCTCCCATTTCCAGATTCAGTTTACCACTCACCAATAAAACCGCATCTCTCATTTCCTCCGCCGAAAGTTTTCTCCGGTTCATTCGCCAGAGCCACTGGTTACTCGAATCAATTTTCGATTTATCTCCGTCCTCCAGCGAGGATTGCCGATAGGTTTCACTCATCACCAAAAGCTTATGGAGTTTTTTGAACGAACCTCCCGAATCACGGAAGTAAACTGCCAGCCAGTCCAAAAGCTCCGGATGAGTCGGTGATTGCCCGAGCGGACCAAAATCATTGGGCGTCCCCACAATCGGTTGACCGAAATGCCATTGCCAGATCCGGTTTATAATCGCCCGCCAAGTGAGCGGGTGATCTTCGCGGACAATCCATTCCGCCAAAGCCGCCCGTCTCTCCGCTTCATCATGTACCTCCGGCAGATCAAACTCCCATTTTTCTTTGGCTAAAAGTGGAATCGTACCAGGGCGAACAGGGTCCCGTGGTTGGTTAACTTCTCCCCGATGCAGAACATGGATCCTCCGCGGCTTGCCTTTCGTGGGTTTAAAATTTGAGCGAGGTTTAAAATGCGTGGTCGCGGCGTAGACCATTTTTCCTTCCGGCAAGGCCTTGAGGCTTTTTTCGACCTCCTTCCGTTCCTTTTTTTTACTAGCCAGTTCTTTCCTTTCCTTATCTGTTTGCAAGGATGAGAGAAATATTTCGCGTTCCTTTTGGAGAGCATGAAGTTGTTTGGAATTCTCGGGATCTTTACTTTTGGACCATTTCCCATCCGTCAGGTTCGATTTTCGCCAACGAATCGGTGCTTCAATACTGTCCTGAGCGGTGACCTTTCTTCCCATCGCCAGATTTTCCAAATTTTCATCGAGGATCCGAAGTTCAGCTAATGCCAAAATATAATCGTTCTTCCTCTCCGCCAATTTGGTTGCCTCAATTCTCAAATAACGGGCATGGGAATTCACGATAAAGGAAACAGGCTCAAGGCGGGGATTTGCAAAGTCTTTCTTCGTGCGGTCCACCAATATTTGATTCCTGGAAAAGTCTTCCTTATTCGAGGCAATAATTTTAAATCGCTTGGGAAATCCAAAACCCGCACCGATCCCGGCAAAATCATCGTAACATGCATGTAATAAAACGGACTTGATCTTCTGCCTCTTTCCCAGATCCACCTGCACCCATTTAACTGAGTCAGGGCGTTGAACAATTTGACTGTGGTATCCATGCTCTGGCACCCGAGTCGCAATACCATTACTCTTCTGAAGTTTGGAGAGGCGGTCATTCAATTTCTTAAGTTCTCCCGCTCCTTTCTTTTTCAATTCCTTCTCTGCCAAAGCGACTTCCCGGGCAAGAGTTCCCTGTTGGATTGATAATTGTTCTTTTTTGCGGGCCACTTTTGGATCGAGCCCATATATTCGGTCCGCCTTGTCGACCGCCGCAAAAACCGACTGCAAACTGTAATAGTGATCCTGCCCAATCGGATCCCCCTTATGCTCATGACAACGGGCACACTGGATCGTGGTGGCACAAAAACTGTTGAAGACATTGGATACCATATCATCCCTATCCAGATTACGTGCCACTTTACCATCAGTCTTGGATTCAGGTACTTCCACATGCCCGATAAAATCCCATGGACCAGCTGCTAAAAATCCAAGACCCAGAATCCCATCTTCCGTGTCCGGATAGATAAAATCACCCGCGATCTGCTCCTTCACAAATTGGGCGTAAGGTTTATCCTGATTGAAAGAGCGAATCACATAGTCCCGGTAGGGCCAGGCATGGGGTCGTAATTTATCCTTATCGTATCCGCAGGTGTCCGCATACTTGGCCACATCCAACCAGTGCCGGGCGAATCGTTCACCATACCTTGGAGACGACAGTAAGCGGTCGACCAATTCTTCATAAGCACGCTCTGGGTCAGAAGCATATTCCTTTTCGAATGCCGAAAGCTCTGAAGGGCTCGGGGGTAATCCGGTCAAATCGTAGGTCAAACGACGAATCAGAACCGACGGAGAAGCGACCGAACCCGGGCTCAGGTCATGAGCCCTTAACTTCTGAAGAATAAAGCGATCAACCGGATTTCTCCCCCATTTTTCTGCCTTGGGAACTTTAGGTTGAAGAAGGGGCGTCCTTGACCACCATTCCGCATTTTTCGAATGCAGTACGGATCCCATCAGAACACAAACAAACAGGAAAAGTTTAGCACCAAAAAACATAATTTAGTTATCGAATCATCATATTATGATTTCAAGCAAACAATCGGAAATTTATTCATTTATTTTTCGAGTTTCCACTCGCAGGGAATCAAAGATTTCCTTATACAACCATCATGCAAGACCTACAGACCATTGTCGAACTCTCTCACGAATTTGGAACGCCGGAATATGTTAAGGGCGGAGGAGGTAACACTTCCTACAAAGATGAATCCACACTTTGGGTAAAACCATCGGGCACCACTCTGGCCGGTTTGCAGGAGGATACCTTCGTCACTTTAAACCGAGCCAAGGTCAACGGGCTTTATGATGTGGAAACGCCCGAAGAATCTCATGCCCGTGAGGAACTGGTTAAAAACTTTATGGGCGAAGCCGTTCTCAACGATGCCGGTCGCCCATCCGTGGAAGCGCCATTGCACAACATTCTTGAAACTAAGTTTGTGGTTCACACGCATGCATTGCTCGTGAATGGGATGACCTGTGCGAAGGATGGCGAGTCCGTGTGCAAACGACTCTTCCCTGATGCCCTTTGGGTCGAGTACATCGATGCCGGGTACACTCTTTGCATGGTATTGAAAGATCGTATCGATGCCTATAAAGCCGAGTTCAACCGTGTTCCGAAGATCATCATGCTCAAAAATCACGGCATCTTCGTATCCGGAGATACCGCGGAGGAAATCCGTTCCCTTTATGCCAGCGTGATGAATCCACTCCGGGAGGAATATGAAAAACTCGGAATCACCGAAGATCTTGGTATCTCCGAGGGTGCCAGAGACTCCGAAGCAGAGTCTACCATTCAGAAAATATTCGGGGAAGATGCCGCGTTCATTGAATCCTCTGGATATTTCGATTGCGTTCCCGGACCGATCACCACGGATCATCTCGTTTATGCACGGGCCTTTCCTTTTTCAGATGAATTGACTCAGGAAAATGCCGACGCCTACCAGAACAAGCACGGGTTTGCTCCTAAAGTTCTTATACATGGCGATCGTATCTATGGGCTGGGTAAAACCCAGAAGAATGCCGGGCTTGCCCTGCTTTTTGCTCAGGATGGTGCTCAAGTCCTTAAGCTTTCCCAAGCTTTTGGCAGTGTGGAATACATGACCGACCGGGCACGTGAATTCATCGAAAATTGGGAAGTGGAATCCTATCGGGAAAAAGTAGCCAGCTGATTCATGATCCGTTTATTGTTGGCTCTCGTTCTTTCCGGCACCTTCCTGCCGGCCAAGAAAAGGCCCAACATACTCTTTCTTTTCGCGGATGACCAACGGGCGGATACGATTGCCGCCCACGGCAACCCTCATATCCAGACTCCCCATTTAGACCGATTGGCCAAGGAAGGATTTAGCTTTCGTAAAAACTATTGTGCCGGCTCATTCAGTGGGGCGGTTTGTGTGGCCAGTCGGGCCATGCTGATGACCGGTCAGCACTGGATGACCCTGCCTAGTGAAAAGCCTCAGGCAAATTGGGGGTCCAACCAGACGCTCCCCGCCCTGCTTAAAAAAAGTGGAAACTACCAGCCTTTCATCATTGGCAAATGGCACAATGGAAAGAAAACCCTGGATCAGTCTTTTTCCAATGGACGATCCGTTTATATGGGAGGCATGGCGGATCACACTGATTTCCATGTGCAGGACCTGAAGAATGGAAAGCTGAGCGAGAAAAGACCGGCAGAAGAATTCTCAAGCACTGTCTTTGCAAACGATGCCATATCGTTTATCCAAAAGGCAGAAAAAGAAAATCCGTTCTTTCTTTATGTCTCTTTCATGGCACCTCACGATCCTCGAAACCCGCCCAAAAAATATCGGGAGATCTATTACAAGAATCGGCCTCCCCTGCCCGAAAACTTTCTCCCACAGCATCCTTTTCAGAATGCCCCACAAGCTACCTCCGGACGGGACGAGGGCTTGGCTCCCTGGCCACGCACCAAGAAAATGATCAGCGATCAACTCTGTGAGTATTACGGATTAATCACCCATCTTGATGAACAGGTTGGGAGGATTTTATCAGCCCTGCAAAAAAGTGGCCATGCCGACAACACCATCATTGTCTACACCGCGGACCATGGCCTCGCGATGGGAAGTCATGGCCTACTCGGCAAACAAAATGTGTACGAACAAAGTATGCAATGCCCCCTTATACTAAGTGGACCGGGGATACCCAAAGGGAAATCGAGCAATGCTTTTACTTATGTGCATGACCTCTATGCCACGCTCTGCAATTTGGCTAAGGTTAAACCTGAAAATAAAATCGACTCCGAAGATCTAACTGAGATCATCCGGGGAAATGCCAAAGAGGTCAGAAAATCTCTCTTCCTGCCCTTTCAGGACAACCAAAGGAGCGTTAATGACGGAAAGTGGAAACTCCATATCTATCCGCAAATCAATCATCGACTCCTCTTCAATTTGGAGGAAGATCCGTATGAAATAAAGGATCTCGCCCAGAATCAAAACTTCTCCAAACAACAAAAAAGAATGGAGCAACTAATGATTACATGGAGAACAAATCTCAAAGACCCCTACCCCTTAAAGTCGGAAAAACGATTGCCCTTCAAACCTATCTACAATAATGACGCGAGAACACTGGACCGTTGGCAACCGAAGTGGATTCGCGAGAAGTATTTTGACGGACGGAACGATCCAGATCACGGTAAAAAATAAGCGGGGAAACCTGCCGTATGGCTTGCGTTTTACAGAGCCTGTTCCTAGGAAATAGAAACTGCCTCCGAAATTCATATTTTTAAGCCCGGTCATTCATGAAAAATCACCTTTCCATCGTTTCCCTCTTCAAACCCCTCCTTATTGCCATCGGTTTGATAAGTTCATCTCTTCCTGCGATCTCCGTTGAATTCGAAGGTGGTCGCACACCGCTACCCAAAAACAACCTCCCAACTCTCGGATCCGGCCTCGCTATGAGCAAGGGGTATTACCGGGGTTCTCCGATGGGAGAACTTTCCGGATGGACCCTTTCTCTTTGGTTTGAGGCAAGCTCCGATAAAAAAGGAGATTTATTGGGGATCGTGCGGAATGAAAATAACGGGGAGGCTTATCGTTTAACTTATGAGAATGGTTCCCTTTCCTTTGGTGATCCGAAACAGAAAAAACGACCCTGGAAATTAGTTGTGAACGGGGTCAAGAAAGAGCAGTGGAATCATGTGGTCATTTCCTACGGTCAGGCAACCGGTCCAACCCTCTATTTAAATGCCGAAAAAAAAGCGCAGGGGGGTCGTGGACAGATGGGCTATGCCACGCAGTTTGATCATTACCATTTCGGAGCAGCGGTTGTGGGGAAAGGAAAATACGGGGATTACTTCGATGGGAAGATTGATGATTTCGAACTCCATAACCGTCCATTTGACGGGGAAGAAATCAAAAGACTAAACAAGGGTGAATCTTTCCCGGGATCTTTGATTGCATGGAACGATTTCGAAAATGTAAACCATCGTGAACTGGCCTACTTTAATTCAGGTGAACCGGATGATGACTACCTCGAGGCGGGACGGAAATTATACCTTCAAAACTGCACATCCTGCCACAGTAAGGATGGAACCACACCTCCCATTAATCCACTCGCCCGTTCATTCACAAAAAACAAAATGGAAAATGGCGGTGATCCATTGAGCATGTTTAAGACCCTAACTTACGGCTTTCGTAACATGATGCCTTCGGTTCAGTTAAACCCAGCCGACCGATACAAAGTGATTCATTATCTTCGGGAAAAAATTATCCGTGAAAAGGCTCCTGAATTATATGTGAAATTTGATCAGTCCAACACTTACACTATGCCCAAAAGTCCGGAGAGCACCGGGAATGAAGCGGAAAGAATTGAGCAACTCGCCCGCTCAGGCTACCTGCGCGACTACGGGAGGGCACTCATTTCCCCAGTGGTTGGAAATGTCAAAAGCAATAACGCACTCACCCTGGACCTGGGCAACAAAACCACCATTTCCTATGAATTGGGAACCATGAGAACGATTGGGGCATGGACTGGTGGATTCCTCGATTTCAGTGGAACCCTGCATCACCGGCTACGGGCCGGAGGCTTGCCCAGTGCCCGGTTTGAATCAATCGTGCGGTCCGATGGTTGGCAGTGGGCATGGGACGGTAAAGCGGAGAACCCAATTCCTGACCTTTTCCCAAAGACTGTATGGCCGGAGGAACAATTGCGCTATAACGGACATTATCCGTTCGGAGATGAAACGGTTATCTCCTATTCCGTGCAGGGACGCCCGGTTTTAGAAAGCCCCAGACTCGAGGAAATCGGAGGAATCCCGGTTATTCACCATCGATTGACGATCAATGCCGGCAGGAATCCCTTGGAATTAATTGTTCTCGATGACATTCCGAAGATCGAGGGCAGGGTTGCGACTATTGGTCACTCGATTGCCTGGCTTCAGGCAAAAGATGACGGGGTCCAATTCCGGGCCAGTGAAAACGGAAAACTCGTGCTGCGAATTCCCGCAAGTAGCAAACCCATTCATTTGAATGTGGCTCTGGCTCACGACGAAAGTGATTCAATACATGACAAAGCTCCCACCGATCAAGTGATCAATCTTTCTGATAAGACCCAAGGGGGGCCACGCAGATGGAATACCACGCATACGGTCAAAGGAAGATTAGCCACATCAACTTTTCAGGGGTACACCATGGACAGTATTACCGTGCCTCTGAAGAACGCTTACAACTCATGGATGCGTACCTCTTCCCTCGCCTTTTTCCCGGATGGTCGTCTCGCCGTGGGGACCCTTCCCGGAGATGTATGGATCGTGAGCGGAATTAATGATGAACTGGATAAAGTAACCTGGCAGAGATTTGCCGCCGGTCTCTATGAACCGCTCGGCATGAAAGTCGTGGATGGCGTTCTTACTGCCATCACTCGAGGAAGAATTGTCAAACTCCACGATTATAATAACGATGGAGAAGCGGACTTTTACGAAGCCCTTTTCAATGAAGACGAACCGGACAAAGGATGGCATGCGTATAATTTTGACCTCGAAGTTGGCAATGATGGGTCCTTTTACTACGGACGCACCGGTGGGTTCAGCGAGTGGTCGGTACCAGGAGGAGTGGTCAAGGTATCCGCCGACGGGAAGAGTTCAACTGTACTGGGTGCCGGGCTTAGAGTTCCCAATGGGATTGGCAAACTTCCGGACGGTCGGATCACTCTTGGAGATAATCAGGGCACTTATGTGCCGGCCAGTAAAATTTCCATCACCAGCCAGGATGCATTCCACGGAGCAGGTTCATGGAATAAGCACGGAGATAAATATGATCCCGAAAAGATCGTAAAGCCAATCGTTTACATGCCACAGGAACTGGACAGCTCATCTGGCGGACAGCTTTGGGTCGAGAAAGATAAAAGACTGGGACCATTGAGCGGACAGTATTTTCACACTTCCTACGGAAAAGCGGCCACTATGTATGTGATGATGGATAAAATAAATAATGTCATGCAGGGTGCGGTTTACTCCCTCCCCCTGAAGATGGAATCCGGAACCATGCGTGCAGCTAAAAGTCCGGTTGATGGTCAACTTTACTATTCCGGACTCACCGGTTGGCAGGCAGGAGCCACCCAGGAGGGAAGTATACAACGTCTTCGTTACACCGGGGAAAAAGGAATTTATCTGACTAAAGCCAAGGCCCGCAAAAATCGCCTACAACTTACTTTCAATGAACCAGTCAGTTCAGAATCCATAAATAAGGAATCCTTTTCCGCGAGCGCATGGAATTACCGATGGTCTAAGGGCTATGGCTCTCCCCAACTCAAGGCATCCGATCCTGAAACCAGGGGAATTGATGAACTCGCGATTGATTCACTCGAGCTCTCGGATGATGGACTGACTCTGACCGTACAAATTCCGAAGTTAATTCCCTGCCACAACTTAAAATTGGATTTTGCAGTAACAGGAAAAAACGGTTCGGCACTTTCCGGCCCCGTTTATTTCACCATTCACGAATTGCCTGAAAGTTAAGCCTTTTACAATTATCATCCTCCTGGAGAGGCCTGGTATTAGACCAGAAATTTTGTATTAGAGAATCCATAAGGTTTGCCTTGTTAAAAAAACAGGACAAAATGTACTATTAAATGAATCGTCGACTATTTTTGCGTGGATCGTTAGGTGCTTTGGCTTTACCGGCTATGGAATCTGTTGGCTTGACCAAGATTCCAGGGTCTAAGATAAACTTGTCCACCGGTAACGAAATGAAAAGGCTGGTCTGTATCGGCAATTCGTTTGGATTTCATGCCTCCCATTTCTTTCCCACCGATCCGGGGCCCATTCATTCTCTGCCCAAGGCACTTGAACCACTGAAGGGAAACCTCGATCAAACCACCGTCTTTTCCAACCTTGATCATGGGGTTAAAGGGGGTCACTTCGCCGTGCATTCCTTTCTTTCTGGAGTAAAACACTCGCAAGCCTCATCGATGCCCGATGGGAACCTTTCCCTTGACCAACGAGCTGCCGAAGTCTTTGGCTTCAAGACCCGATTCCCTTCCTTGGTGGTGGGTTCTGAAAATGGTCTGCACGGGGGCTGTCAGATGTCATGGACCCGCTCCGGTGTACGTGTACCCCCGATTGAAGGTCCCAAAAATCTGTTCCGTAAACTGTTCATCCAGGAGAAATCCAAAAACAACCAGCAAGTCATCCAGCACTATGATCTTGGGAAATCTATTCTTGATGCCTCGTTGGAAGATGCCCGTAATCTTGGAAAACGGCTCAATGGAAGGGACCGTGATAAACTCGATGAATATTTCACTTCGATTCGTGAAGTAGAAACCGGAATTCAGCAGAAAGAAAAATGGCACTCTGTTCCCAAGCCCAATGCCCCGATCGATGAACCAGTCAACCGTAACCTGGTCGAAGATATACCCATTCTTTACAAACTCATCGCCCTGGCTTTGGAAACGGATTCCACCCGGATCGCCAGCTTCGAAATGGCCGGGGCTCAGTTCAATACCGGACTGCTTGGCCTGAACAACGGATACCACGCCTATTCGCATCATGGTCAGAAGCAGGAAAATATTGATGCCCTGCTTGCTCTCGAACTTTATCAAATAAAATGTTTTTCCCAGTTTCTTGATCAGCTTAAATCGAAAAAGTCACCCAACGGTTCCTCGCTCTTAGACGAAACCACCGTTTTATTTGGCAGTGGAATGGGGAACGGCAATGCCCACACCAATAACGACCTGCCCATTTTAATGGCAGGTCGGGGCTACCAAACTGGTTCGCATGTAGCGATGCCGGGAGCCAAAAATAAACGAATTCCTTTATCCAACCTCTATCTTTCGATCCTGAATCAATTGGAAGTGGAAGATGAAACATTCGCCCATTCCACAGGAACGTTAACCCTGTAGGAAAAATCGTACTATGGGCAAAAAATTGTCTTTGGGCATCTTTGGTCTTTTCTTCAGTGCATTGATCCATCTTTATGCAAAAAAAGATTTTGATTCTACAATCAATCCCTTTTTACAAACGCATTGCTTCAAGTGCCACGGTCCAGAAAAACAGAAAGCCGACCGGCGCTACGACCAACTCTTACACCCCATTCAGAATGATGAGGACTTACTCCTCTTTCAGGATATCCTTGACCAGTTAAACCTCGGGGAGATGCCTCCGGAGGAGGAACCCCGACCCGACCCAGCTAAAGTAAAGGAAGTCGTGGCCTGGCTCACCTCCGCGATTGCAGAGGCCCAAGCAAAGCGTAAAAATAACGGTGGGGAGACCGTTCTGAGACGCCTGAACCGCAGGGAATATCTTCACACTATAAGTGACCTTTTTCATCTCAACACCGATGCCTTCGACCCGACCGAAGGCTTTCCATCGGATAAGGAAATTCATCACCTCGACAATCAGGGGCATGCCTTAGTCACCTCCGGTTTTCTGCTCGATCAATATTTACGGGCCGCGGATCTGGTGGTGGAAAAAGCCCTGCCCTCCCTCGACAAGCCCGCATCACGGGAATGGATTCAAAACGGAAATTTCGAACAGGGTGAATTCACCGGGTTTATGACCAGTGTGCAGAAAAGGGAATCTGTTGATGAACCACTTAAATCTTTGGGTTGGGGCTTGAAGGGCATGACAGGGTCCATGTCTCCGGAACAACTCGCCAAGCGCCGGAAATCGCTGACCGGAAAATTCGAAAGCATTCTCCGCGATGTGGAAAACATCCCTAATCATATCCGCCTTTACGAACACCCCAGATCCCAGCGGCATATGGGATCCTATGCATACATGTCGGACTTATCCGAGGGCGTGCCTTTTGATGGATACTACTTCTTCGCCTTTGATGCCACCGCTCTTTACCGGGTACCACCTTATGAGAAAAACTTTGCCCGTACCCGAACGGACGAACCGTTCCGCCTCGCCGTGGTGCCGGGTAATATCGAAGTCGGCCCCCTTCATTTACCGCAGCCCCTAGAGCCTAAATTGGCTCATTTTGAAATGGTGGACGGGAAAAGAAAAAAGTACCACGCCCGCATCTGGCTGAACAAGGGATCCACCCCCCGCCTGATCTTTTTGAACGGATCACACCTCACCCGGAATGCCCACATTGAGGCAGCCCAGTTTCTCCGCCAACGGGATGGCCTGTCCCCTCTCTCTTCCGGTAATGAAAATTTAGTCTACGGCCTGCAACATGCCAAACTTCCTCAGGTTCGGATTCATCACCTCTTCCTGAGTGGACCGATCATTGATCACTGGCCCACCCGCACGCACAAAGAAATTCTAGGAGGCAGCACCTATGACTCGGAAAATATTCGCACTCAATTGAGTAATTTCCTCAAGCGGGCCTACCGTCGTCCCCCCACAGAAAAACAGATCGATGCCATTCACGGGGTTTACCTTGCCCGCACATCCAAGGGGATCGAGTCCTGGCAGGCCTTTAAAGATTCCCTCAAAGCAGCCCTCTGCTCCCCTCATTTTATTTATTTACAGGAAGAACCGGAACTCGAAACGGACAACATTGACCCCCATGCAATCGCCTCGCGGCTCAGTTATTTCCTCTGGTCCTCAATGCCCGACCGTGAGTTATTTACCCTCGCCCGCACAGGAGAGCTTTCCCATCCCGACATCCTCAGGGCACAGACTGAACGTTTGCTCAGGGATTCAAAGTCAGACCGGTTCGTGGACGGATTTCTCAATGCCTGGCTCACCCTCGATAATTTGGGCAACACCCCTCCCGATCATCACCGCTTTAAAGAATACTATATGGATGACCTCGCTCCCGCGATGCGTAAGGAAACCCATGTTTTCTTTCGCCACCTACTGGATAACAACCTGCCAACCTCGGAATTTCTCACTGCCCAATACACTTTTACCAACCCTGCCCTTGCCCGGCTCTACCATTTACCCGTGGAAAAATCAGATTTCCCCAATCCTGATTCCTTTATCCGGGTCAGTACGGAAGGCCATCCCCGGGGTGGCTTGCTTGGGCATTCATCCATCCACACCGTGACTGCCAATGGAGTCGATACATCCCCGATCATCCGGGGAGTCTGGTTGCTTGAAAATATCCTCGGCACCCCACCCTCTCCTCCGCCTCCGGATATCGAACCAATTGAACCGGACACCCGTGGATCCACTACCATTCGGGATCAAATGGAAAGGCACCGATCCGACCCCACCTGTGCCGAATGTCACCGCAAGATCGATCCGCTTGGATTTGCCCTGGAAAACTTCGATGCCATCGGCCGCTTTCGCACCACTTATGGACCCCGAAAAAAAATCGACGCATCCGGAGTTCTTCCAGGAGGTCAGGAATTCAAAGACCTTGGCCAATTCGTGTGGCATTTCAGGAACGAACATCCAAAATTCATTCGTGCCCTAACCAATAAGCTCATGGAATATGCCTTGGGCAGGCAGATGGAAATTTCCGACCGCCCCACCATCGACCGCATTCTCAAAAAAGTTGAAAAACAGAATCTTGGTTTTCGGGACTTAGTGATCGAAGTCGTTACCTCGGATTTATTTGTTAATCCGTAAACAAGAATTATTCGTACTCCGGAATCTTGGCGTCTTTCTCGATCAAAGTATTTTGCCAATAAACGGAGCCATCCTTTTTTCTTTCGATCAGGCGGGCATTTCTTCCCCAATATGAGCTGTATGATCTGGCAAGTGATCCCTACGAAAAAACCAATCTTGCCGATCAAAAACCAAACAAACTAAAGACCTTGACCGAGCAAATGATGGCTCAACTTAAAGCAGAAGGTGCTCAGTACGCAATTGATTCAAGCAAGAAGGAACTAAGGCCTATCCTTCCGTAATTCGTGCATTAGCCGGGTAGTGAGACTTGGACGAATGCAACCGCAGATATACGGTTACCAAAGACTTTCCGGATGGCCCCTGTGCCTATTTTCTTACTGATAGCTGACCGGTCACCCCCCACTATTTCGGGTCGGAACCGGTTAAGCTAAGAGGAAATTCAGTCAGGTAATATTTTAATTCTTTGCCATCAAATGGCGTTGAAGTACAAGGAGAAACCAAGGAATGCCTAATTTCAACCGGGGGCTATAACTTCAATTTCCAAGAATGACTGATGTAGGCAGCTGAGCCTAATTCAACAATCGCCCGGATTGTTTTTACGGGAATGCTCGTTTGTAAAAAATACTGACCGTTTCCATGCCCCACATTTCCTGAAATAGGCGGAAATTTCATCTTCTGGGCCCTCTCTATTTCTTGAGTCCATTGACTAAGGTCTAAGCCACTTTCCTTTAACACATTCCCTATCAACTTTCCATAACCTAAAAGATCTAACTGCCATGCAACCGCATGCTGTGGGCCTAAAGTGATTTCCTTGGAAAGGTTGTTTCTCAATGGCTTTCCCGACTTAACCGCCCTCAAACTCTGCCTCAAAGCCTTCCTGCTGGTTGCCGTTACAGATTTCCCCTCATGAACGCAGTAATATAGGTTTTGGTTGGCAAAGGAAGCAACTTTGGAGCCCTTCGTTTCTCGTTCTAGGTTTACTTTTAGAAACAATACTTTCGTGCCATCGATTGGTTTGGCCTCCTTCACCACAAAATTTGGTTTCCAATCAGGCGAATCCGCACCGGAGAAGGCTTCTTGATTAAAAAAAATATTGGTTTCAGCAAGTAACTCCTTGAAATCACCAATTGAAGCTTCGGTGGATCCTACTTGCACATACCCCAGTAGATCCCCATCGCCAAGATCACGATAACTGACAGCCGAATGGCCCGAATAGAGTTTGGTTCCCTTTCGGATCATGGATAAAACCGAAGAAACAAATTGCTTAACCTCTTTGTCCATTAATCCCTTTTCCAATTTGACGAGAAGATATTCGAGGTACACTGCATGAGAAGTAATGTTTAGATTCGTCACTCCCTCCATCCATCCACCGCTTTGCACAAACTGGGAAACTCCTTTTTCCTGGTTAAGATTTTGAGAAGGGGGCAAAGAGGAGAAAAGCTTGTCCAGTTCCGTGCCATCCCGGGCCGACACCCTCAAGTTAAGAACAACCTCTTTTTCCAGAAGAGACAGCGAGAATGTAATCGCTTCCACATTGGTCAACTCTTCCAAAAGAAGATTTATAACAAGGCCTTCATCTTTGGAATGTGAGGGAGCATGGTGATTCATTTGATCGAACAAATCATCATGGAAGGTGTTAAGTAAGCAGCCAAACTCAACCGTAGTGGGGGGCTTCCACTCGGCAAACCTGATAATCGAAGACCAGTCCTTTACTTGTTCAAACAACCCAGGCTTATTGCTAACCATGGTCCAACCCTCGATTTCCTTAATGGATAATCCTTGGGTTTTAATTTGAGCAGGTATCGGGCTGTTTGGATCTAATTTAAACACTCCGAGTATCGTGGCATTTTTTTCCTGCAAATCATCAAAGAGAATGACAGTGCTCGAATGATCTGGAGAAACAGAAGAAAGAGTGGGGTCGCCAAGAAAAGCCCCAACGATTACAGGCAAGAGCTGAGTTTGATTATTTTCAGGCTGCACCTCCTTTGCCAGACTTTGGAGTTTTTTAATAAGACTGGGAAGCGGGGTCGTCTTAGCATAAGCAACCGGCTGCACCTCCGCCCCAGGTGCTTCAAGTTTTGGGAAAAGCTGGCGGGGAGGTGGCGTAGCATGGAGGGAACACACCAACAAAGAACTTGCATTAGCAAGAATGAGTGAAGACAAACAAAAAGAGAGGGATAGAATTTTCATGATAATCGCGGGGTTTCGTTAAAGGGTAAGCTTCGTGCATTCAGATGATTAAATAAACAAGGAATGATTGAACAGGGGAACTCCTTCATGTTGGATTCTTCTCATCATTGATATACTCCAATAAATCTCCGGGTTGTGCATCCAAAGCCTTGCAGATGGCACACAGGGTGGAGAACTTGATTGCCTTGGCTTTTCCCGTTTTAAGAATCGATAAATTGGCATCGGTAATACCCACAAACGCCGCAAGCTCATTTAGCCTCATTTTCCTTTGGGCCATCAGAACATCCAGTTTAACATTTATACTCATAGTAAAATTGTTGAGTTCCCTTTAAATGGTGAGTTTCGCATCTTTTTCCAAACTCATACCCACCGTAATAATTCTCGCAATTATCAGCAGAAAAACTCCCATCATAATTTTTGTGATCGAAGAAGTGATCGAGGGAATAAAAAACGCTAACTGCGAAGCCTCAGTCGAATACAGGTAAGCGAGGGCTCCAGATTTACCAATTAAGGAAAGGATTGCTTTAGCAAGAATAAGCAGTCCAATCCATCGAATACTGGTGGCTCCCGATTGCGAAAAAATACCGTCACGCGCACAACTTTTCAGGAATCGAATAATGAGAAAAGTTAGGCAAATCCAAAACAGGGCAGAAAATATCATCGATCCAATTAATCCATCAAAAAGAAAAGAGGTGGATTCATTACTTTTTAATTTCACTCCTGCCACCGCTACTCCGCCAATTATTGAGAAGATGACCAGCCAACAGAATGGGATAAGTTTTTTCGATAAGGATCGGATACGATCCGATTGGTTAGGTAGGTTTACTTGATCTCTGTTCATAGATCATGAACAAAGTAATATTTCTCCCTAAGTCAATTAATTTTTATTGTTTATCAATAATTATTTATTGTTTTATAACTATTTTTATAGAACGAATGCAATCATTGAGATTGCTAGCTGCCTAAATATTTAAACGCTAATTTTGGATCATCAAAAATTAGCTACCAATTAGCCAATCCCTGAATGCAGGAACGCTTGGGAATTCAGGAACCAAGGAGAGATCACCGGTCAAATCAGTGGTAAATTCGCATCGCATTCGTACGGGGCGAGCACCTGAATCAATTGCCGCATGCAGGTTATAAATCCGATCATCCACCAGGATGGTCTCTTCGGGCAAAAGTCCGTATTTTTGATAGCAAGCTACTAAGCTGTCCCTTTTGGCCGTGTCGTGCATGAACTCTCCATGCTCCACACACTCAATGGTTAAGAAGTCAGCCACCGGGGCAAGGACATCCTCTAAGTAGGCCTTTTTAGCTTCTACATCAAAGGTCGCCGACATGGTGAACTGTCGGTATCCACGCTCATTTAATTCTTTGAGTGATTCGATCACCCCAGGGTACAGTGGACGATCTCGGAAAAACTTCTGATCGGCACAGAAGTCCCGGTCCATCTCTTTGCCATGTTCCGGATGAGTCTTCAATTCCAAGGCACCGTACTCAGGAAGAATCGGAAGAACCTCGGGCAATTGTTCCCATTTCAAGCCCTCGTATTGCTCGCGGTATTTTGGATGACCCGTCAGAAAATGGTAGTAGGCATAGTTGAGATCGGCAAGGACCCCATCCACATCCCAGAAAATATTTTTGATTTTGGATCCAATTGCACAACTCAGTAGTCCAATCTGTTAGAAAGGAATTTGTTTTTAGTGACTGGGTGACAAGTTTTGAAATCACTGGAGTGAATCAATCCATGCTAAAGAGTTTGTTCATTGCAAGATTAAGAAAACCTAAACTTTGAGGATATTCTTGAAAAACTCTTACTCTTATCCAATTGTTTGAATTTATGATAGATAAATATCAGCAAATCGAACTTATAAAATTATGAAATTGAAAAATAATCTTTGGGCCGGTGTTTTGCTGGTTTTTTTAGCAGGTATTTTCATGGGGTCGTTCTTGGAGAAATCAGAAACCAAGTTAAAAGTCATTATGGCCGGAGTAGACGAAAAAGGGAATTCGGTTTGTGTGAATAAATCACAAGTTTTTCTTTTCAAAAAATTAAACGGTGAAAAAAAGATAATTTTTCATTACCATGATGCTTTAAGTAAAGAAGCCATTGTATCTAAGTCCTTTCCAGACAGTGAAACGCTTGAAACCTATTGGGATCAACTAATAAGGAACTGGTAAACCTAGCTCCATGTATTTG
>ERZ651776.1819-NODE-1819-length-24663-cov-3.889775_pt1 | contig 24663 bp, 16 predicted proteins | sample MGYA00514761_ERZ651776 | MGnify/ENA metagenome assembly ERZ651776 | reverse complement strand
CAACAATCAGTTAACTTGGTCAGGTTCTTCGTCATTAAATGGAATTTACACTCAAGGCATACATTTAGCTGGCGATGTTAATGGGAGCGATGCGTCAGGTGGTCTTGTCATTCGAGACAATTCATTCAACACTTCTACTCCTTCTAACTATCAATCCACGGCAATTTTGCTAGATTATACAGATTTTGTGGTGCCAGATTTAGGTCAGCTAAATTCTATAATTGAAATCGCTGATGCAGGAAATGCTAGTTTAGAAACTTATAAAACTTCGACCGACTTTGGTTCCTATGATGACACGTCAGATTTTATAACAGTAGGATCTACCGGCAGTGGAAGTTCCAGTATAAACTATAGCACTGCAATTGCGGATACTGTTGCTCCGGGCCAACCCCAACTTTCAATGGTTAGTGGCATGATTTCGGCTTTAGGAGAGACTGGCGCCACGCTAACAATTTTTAATAGTGGGGCGGATGTAACAAGTAAGTTTTTGATTACAGATGACGGTTCTAACGTCTACCTCGCCGGACCAAAGTCTGGAGAGTGGGATGGCACAGAAAGCCTATCATTTACTGCCAAACTCACAGACGCATCTGGAAACACGAGTGTAGCTTCAACAGCGATAAATGGGGGAGTAATAGATACAACTGCGCCAGGAAAGCCCACTATAGGTGGTACAAGTGATTTAATACCAATTCTTTCAGGCACTGCGGAAGTGGGATCCACAATAGAATTATTTGAGGGAGGCAGCTCAATCGGAACAAGTTTTGTAGAGAGCCCTGGAGGAAATTGGTCTTTCTCCACATATTCACTTACAGCTGGAGCACATTCTGTCACTGCGTATGCCATTGATAATTTTGGAAATACTTCACTTTCATCCGATGACTTTAGTTTCGTTATAGACGGGTCTGCGAGCCCGATGATGTAAAGGTACAAGAACGCAAAAGTTGGAAAATTGGCTATCTGTGGAGAACAATCCTAATGAAACAAAACCCAAATGTGATCCAGAAGGAACTTGAGCAACGCCTTGCAGCGTTAGACGAGAAGCATAAAGTCGAGCGTATAAAACTTGATGAGAGGCATTCGAGCGAGCGAAAATCTACTGAAGTACGATATGAGCAACGGATGAAAGGATTGGCGAGGGAAGGTAAAAGAGTGAATTAGAGCGTCGCGTCTTTAACCTGGGCATATCCAACCCCACAAAAAAAGTTATAAGATTCGTCGGGTGTAAAGAGGTTGTAGATCTCCGTGAGAGGTGGTCGCGGAATTTCGGACCAGTTGTTAAGGTGGATCGCATGACGAAAGAAGTGATCCAAAATGAAGAAACGAAAGAACCATTCGCCGGAGTTCAAAGCCAAGGTTGCGCTTGAGGCGATCCGCGAGGAGATGACGCTGGCGGAGTTGTCCAAGAAGTATGGCGTGCATCCGACGCAGATCGGTACTTGGAAGCGGGCGGCGATAGAGAACATGGCGACGGCATTTACGCGCCGTGGTGCGACCCCAGAACAGGTTAGCGCCGCCGATGTCGACAAGCTGCACTCGAAGATCGGCCAGTTGGTGGTGGAGCGGGATTTTTTGGCCGATGCCTCGCACCAACTTCTCGGGATGCGAGGCAAAAAATGGTGAGCCGGGATCATAAGTTAAGCATGCGTAAACAGTGCGAACTGTTGCAGCTGTCGCGGTCGCGTCTTTACGATCAGCTGGTTGGCGAAAGCGCAGAAAATCTGCGGTTCATGGAGATCATAGACAAGCAGTTTTTGGAAACGCCGTGGTATGGGTCACGCCAGATGGCCCGTTACATGAAGCGGCAAGGCCATAAATGCGGCCGTCATCGTGTCCGCAGATTGATGCGTCTGATGCGGTTGGTCCCGATCTATCAGGAACCAAACACCAGCAAGAAACATCCTCAACACAAGATCTGGCCATATCTGCTGCGCAACGCGGTCATCGACCGCACGAACCAAGTCTGGTGCGCGGATATCACCTACATTCCGATGTCTTGTACCTTGTGGCGATCATGGACTGGCACAGCCGCAAAGTTTTGGCCTGGCGGTTGTCCAACAGCATGGATGCTGACTTTTGCGTAGAAGCTTTGAAAGAAGCGCTAGCCAAACACAGCAAGCCGGAAATCTTCAACACCGATCAAGGCAGTCAGTTCACCAGCGGCGCCTGGATCGACGTGTTGGTCGACGCGGGCATCAAGATCAGCATGGACGGAAAAGGTGCATGGCGGGACAATCGGATGATCGAACGGCTCTGGCGGTCGCTGAAATATGAATGCGTCTATCTGAATGCCTTTGAGACAGGTTCAGAAATGCGAGCTGGGATCGGCAAATGGCTGACTTACTACAACTCCGAGCGCCCGCATTCGACCCACGGCATATTGACCCCCGATGAGGCCTATGACAGCAAAACAGAACCAATGAGATTGGCAGCCTAAATGAAACCCTGATCCATCTTAACAAGGCTGAAAACTGGTCTAATATCTAGGACCATCTCTGGTTTTCGGTTTGATGCCCCATCAGGCCAAAGGCGGAATATTCGGCAAACAGGCACCCACTGTCAGGCTCTCCACAGGGAGAACTGATTTTGAGAAACGATGGGTCTATCAGCATAAAGGTACCAAAAGTCCCACAGGATTTAGCTATGCTTGATGCGCGTCTGAGTGGTCAGGTCGCAGCTGTTTGATGCGATCTGTGGGGAAGTATTTGTAGAATGCGGTGCGGCCAATTTTGAGCTGGTCAATGACGTCGCCGATGAATGGGTAGTTTTCGGTATCCTTAAGCATGGCTTCGGCATGTTTGATGCTTTGCTCGTTCATAGCTTTTGGCCGACCGCCTCGGCGTCCGCGTTTTGCAGCGGCTTTGAGACCAGCGCGGGTGTTTTCAACAATCAGCTCGCGTTGGAACTCGTCAAAGGCAGCTGTCATATGGAAAAACAACCTTCCCTCAGGGGTGCTGGTATCGATATTTTGAGTCAGCACTTTGAGGGCGATGCCGCGCTCAGCAATGTCGGAGGCAGTTTTAATCACTTGCGTGAGAGACCGCGCCAGTCGCGAGAGCTTCCAGACGGCCAGCGTATCTCCTTCGCGCAGATAATCGAGGGCCGCTTTGAGTTGGGGGCGGTCGCGATGGGAGCCGGAGGCTTTCTCGACGAAGATCCTTTCGCAGCCGATATCGCGTAGCGCATCCATTTGAAGCGCGGGGTTCTGATCCATGGTGGAGACGCGGGCGTAACCGATGAGCATGTTTCTTGTTCACAAATCCTGTTTACATCATCATAAACGAACCTGCGATTCCGAACAAGGTAAACGTCCTGATTCCCCTAGGTAGGGAAGCCCTGCGGAACATTGTCTGCGTCTGTTCGTTAAACGACGGTTTTGAGAACATCAATTTTTTGGAGAAGCTATGGCCAGAATGCGTATCTTGACCGCAAACGAACAAGAGGCGTTCGATAAGCCGCCTCTGTTTGACCACAAAGAGCGCAAGCAGTTCTTCGACCCCCCAAAGGGCTTGATGGAGATCGGGGCCAGTTTGCGCAGCCCGAATGGTCAGATTGGGTTTCTGCTAATGTGTGGATACTTCAAGGCAACCAAGCGGTTTTACCAACCACAGGATTTTCATGAGCGCGACATTGAAGCCGTCGCCAGAGTTTTAAGATTGCCCAGTGCTGACTTTTCACCCGTTGCCTATGCCAAACAAACACGCGCACGCCATCATCTACTCATTCTGGATTTTCACGGCTTTGTGCCTTTCGATGAGAGCGCCAAGAGCGCCTTGGCCATTGAAATCGCAACGATGGCACGGATGCATTTGAAGCCCCGGCTCATCTTTGATCGCTGCGTGGATTTTCTTGTTCAGCATCGGATTGCGGTTCCGACGTCCCGCAGCCTGACAGACAGCATTCGCACCGGTCTGCATGACCGTAAGGTAGAATTAATCGGTCTAATGGATGATCATCTCAGCCATGAAGGCCGACGTCTGCTGGATGATCTATTTGCTGCGCCTGAAGACACAACCCGCTACCGGCTAACCCTGCTCAAAAAGCTATCGCAATCGACCAGGCCCACAAAGATCAAAGAAGCCGTTGCTGACTTTGAGATACTGTCAGATATTCATCATCAGTTGGACGGCATTCTGGCAAAGCTTGATCTTGGGGTGGCAGGCATTCGGTATTTTGCGGGAAGTGTCCTGAAGTCTCGCATGTTTCAGCTCCAACAAAGGAACCAAGCTGACCGTTACGTTCACGCCACAGCTTTTGTGGCGCACCAGTTCTACCGTTGTCAGGATAATATGATTGATCTGTGGCTCAGCGTCATGGCGAGTTTCAAATCGGTGACGGCACGGGAATACCAAGAAACACTGGTGCAAGAGCGTAAAAATCAGCAGAGCCAGATTGAGATTGTCATCGATGGCTTAGAGGTTTCGGTCTTTGGCGTCTTGCGTGGCATTCGCGGTGTCATGGAAGCAGCTAACCTGTCGGACGCCGAAAAAGTCGCCGCTACAACGGCACTTCTGGATCAGGGCAAAACCACAGACTTTGACCAGCTCAAAGACGACCTCGAAAATACCGCCAAGAACGCCAGTTGGTACGACATTCTGGAAGGCCGCTCTGTGAAGCTGCAAAACCGTCTCAGCCCCGTCTTGCGGGCGCTGAATTTTATGCCCACCGTACGGGCCTCAGCACTTCTGACCGCAATCGATCACTTCAAGGCTGAAGGCGATTTGTCCACCACGCATGCGCCAATGGGCTTTCTTGAGGATGAACAAAAAGCAGTTCTTATCCGGACGGACGGCTCGTTTCGGGTCTCGCTCTACAAGGTGTTCCTGTTCCAGCACGTCACAACCGCCATCAAATCCGGCGATCTGAATGTTGTGCAGTCGTACAAATACCGGCCCATGGATGCCTATCTGATCGAGAAGGAACGTTGGAACCAGGACAAAGCTCAGCTCTTGGAGCGTGCGGGTCTGGAAGAATTTGCTGATCCTGAGCCCGTACTGGCCAAACTGAATTCCGCGCTGACCGCCCAGTATCAGGTGACTGATGACCACGCGGCGACCAATCCGCACCTGAAGCTCCGCAAAGGTTGGACGTTTCACATCGCCACTCCTGCGGCCATTGCCAACGAGGCCGACCCGCTCGGCGACCTGTTCCCTCAGCGACACGATGTGCCGCTCGCGCAGGTTTTGGAAACCGTGGGCAATCATAGTGGCATGCTGACAGCCTTTGAGCATTGGCAGCAAACCCATGTTCGGCAAACAACACCCCACCCGGTCTTGCTCGCTGGAATCATGGGGCTGGGCTGCGCGATAGGAGTGCGCAAGATGGCGCGGATCTCTTCAAGCATCACGGAAAGCGAGCTGGATCACACCGTCAACTAGCGCTTCTCGCTCGATAACATCCGCACCGCCAACGCCGCCGTGGTCAAAGCCATGGATGCGATGGAGCTGCCCAACCTCTATCGCCAAAGACAAGATCAACTTCATACCGCCAGCGATGGCCAAAAATTTGAGGTGCGCGGCGACAGCCTCCACGCCAGCCGGTCGTTCAAGTATTTTGGGCAGGGCCAGGGTGTCAGCGCCTATACCTTTGTTGATGAGCGCAACTTCCTCTGGCATTCGCTGATGATAAGCGCAGCTGATCGCGAAAGTGCCTATGTCATTGACGGGCTGATGCACAACGATGTCGTTAAAAGTGATATCCATTCGACCGACACGCACGGCTACACTGAGGCGGTTTTTGGCCTCACGCATATGCTGGGATTTTCCTTCGCCCCGCGCATCAAGAGCATCGGCAAACAAACCCTCTATATCTTCAAACCGAAAAACCAGGCTGGTGATGCCTGGGCCGTCAAACCTGACAAAACCATCAACGAGACGGTCATTCGAGAGAACTGGGATGACCTGCTGCGTTTGGTTGCCACCATCAAACTCAAGGAAAATACCGCCTCTGATATCTTCCGGAGGCTCAATTCCTACTCGCGCCAGCATGCTCTCTACCAGACGCTGAAAGCCTTCGGGCAAATCATAAAATCTTTGTTCATCCTACGCTACATTGATGACTTGGCTTTGCGACAAGCCATCGAAAAACAACTCAACAAAGTCGAATTGGCCAATCGCTTCACACGCGCAGTGGCCGTCGGCAATCCACGTGAGTTCTCGCAAACCGAAAAGGAAGAACAGGAGATCGCAGAGGCCTGCAACCGCTTGATCAAAAACAGCATCATCTGCTGGAACTATCTCTACTTGGCACGCCAAATCGGAAAAGCTCCCGACGCAGAGGCCAAAGAAAAGCTACTACGCCTGATTGCTGCCCACTCGCCCATGTCATGGGCCCATATTAACATGCTGGGTGAGTACGACTTCTCAGAAGAAAAGCTTCGCGACACCCTCGGCATCCTACCCCCGAAAAAGGCCGCATAAAGTGACTGCAAAAACAGAAGCGCAGGAAAGGCAGAAAACCAAGCAACATCAACTCAATGAAAAAATTCCTGTGGGACTTTCGGTACCTTTATGCTGATAGACCCAACGATGTTAAGATATGAGCACGTGGCGAAGTGTGCGATCTCAGGTTAAGCGCCAATTGTCTGGTTCTATACCGGTCACTGCGATGGCAGATGCGGCAGCGGCAATAGCGAACTTTACCGGTCCGATGTGGACAACGTCCTGAAGGTGGCGGCGATACGCTCAGCACGGGCGACACGATCCTGGTGGAAAACACCAGCATCGCACAGATCAACTCCTTCAGCGATTTCGATTTCGTGTAAGCCAGTAGCTGCCTGATGATGGATCATTGGGCGTCTTATTTAACATAATGTTCATTATGCGGTAGCTGCATGTGTAGCGTGCACATTCTAAACTGGGAAGCGACAAATCCCCTATCTTGCTGGAAAGCAAGGAGAATGAAGATGGCCCATACAGAGCTAGATTTGCGTGAACGTCGCGCGATTGAAGACATGTTGAACGCGAAAGTGCCCGTGAGCAAGATTGCCGTAGAGATTGGCAGGCACCGCTCAACTGTCTTTCGTGAGATCAAGCGGAACAGATTTGTTGATGATGAACTGCCAAAGCTGAATGGCTACTACGGAATAAATGCGCAGAGATCTGCTGTCCACCGCCGCGCCCGACGACGTAAGCTGGTTCGGTTTGTCGATCTGCGGCAGCATGTAATCGCCCAACTCAAGGTTGGCTGGTCGCCGGAACAGATCGCAGGTCGGTTGCGACTAGATGATCAGCCTTTGCGCGTCAGCCATGAGACGATCTATGCCTATGTTTACGGTCCAGATGGTCAGTCCGAAGAACTTGCTCGCCACTTGCCACACCGACGCAAGAAACGGCAGCCAAGACGTAGACGCACGCCGCGCGGCCTTGTTTTCCCGCCTGATCGGTCCATCCATGAACGACCAGACTACGTCAAAACCCGTGAGACTTTCGGCGAATGGGAAGGCGATTTGATGATTTTGAACGCGCGCAGGGTAAGACGAATGTCGCTTCCCTGGTCGAACGCAAGACTCGGTTCGCCGTGCTGTTCCGCAACAACGATCGCAGCACGACCCATCTGATGAACCGGCTCATGAGCGTGATGGAGCCCCTTCCCCAACCGGCGCGCAAATCCATCACCTTTGACCGTGGGATCGAGTTTAGGAATTGGCGTAAACTCAAACCCGGGATCGGAACGGAGGCCTGGTTTTGTGATCCGCAGGCGCCGTGGCAGAAAGGGTCCGTTGAGAACCTAAACAAGCGGGCACGTCGATACCTGCCAAGGGATGCGCCCGTGGCCGCACTCTCAAATCGAGATATGAAGTCGATTTGCGACCGCCTGAATGCAACACCGCGTAAATGTCTGGGCTACAGAACTCCTGCCGAAGCCTTCAGAGATGAGCTGATGAAACTGGAGCGGACATGAGATACCCTACCCACGCAAACCGATGCAATCGGAATGGAAATCACAGCGGCGCGCGCTACCTTGAAGTGCGACTCCTATTAGAAAACAGTCGTTTATCTAACGATATGAATCGCCATGAGAAATGTTTACACGCAGCTGGGTATCTCCGAAGGACGTAAGATTGAATGCTGGGACACGCAAAGGCCCCTGTCGATAAAACAGCCACCTCACACTTTTCTGCACGTTTCTTAGGTCACGACTCTAACCCGTTTGAGGTTCAACTGGCAGTGGATACGTCTCTTCATATTCATCAGCGGCGTGTTTCTGATTGGTGTTTGGGTTCCTTTAAACAATGATTGTGCTATTATGAACGTGGATGGTCTCTCTTGCTGCTCTAAATAACGTACGGCCATAAATATAAAGTATGCGCCTGATTTATCAGAATGACATTGCCCGTTTGAGATGACTTTAATTGACGTGATACGTATTTCCTAAGGAGAGCCCCAATGTGCCAGATGTGTAACCTTTTTAATCCATACGGAGAGATCGATCTTCTGGATAATTTGCATCAGGAACCGTCCGAGATCGAAAAGATAAGCTTTGCCAATTACGACCCGCAAGATATGGCTTGGGTTAACACCGGCACGCCGTTCACTTTCAGTCCTCCCGCTTCGGATCTTTCTGACACGGTGGAAACACCTTACGTGCCCGCCTACCCTGTTGCGGATTTCGGCGATAGCTCTAGCGTTTCAGGCAATGGCAATCCGATCATCGAGGGTGTGCTGACTGGCGTGCAATGGACCGTGGGTGTCACCGTCACCTTCAGCTTCCCGGATCAGTCCACCGACTACGGCACAGGATACTACAACAACGCGAACAACCAAGGTTTCGCCCAAACGACGGCCCAGCAGCAGGCCCTGATCCGCGCCGCGCTTGATGGTGAAACGTGGTTCTCCTTCGAAGGGTTCACCCTGGCCAATGTGGTTGATCTGGGCGACAGCGCCGATGGCATGATCCGGTCGGCCTATTCCACTACCGCGGGCGGCTCGGCCTATGCCTTTTATCCCAGCGACAGCGAAGTCGGCGGCGATATGTGGTTCAACCCCTATGATCCGGGTGACTATTACAACTACGAAGCACCGGTTCTTGGCTCTGCATCCTGGCGCTCTACGATGCATGAAATCGGCCATGCGCTTGGGCTGAGCCACGGACACACGGCGAATGGCGGATTCAACGCCCTGCCCGTAGAATACAACAACCACGAATATTCGGTCATGACCTATTATTCGTGGGAGGGGAAAGGCGCGGGCGGCTACACCAACGACACCTATTCGCACCCTCAAAGCTTCATGATGGCTGACATTGCAGCGCTGCAATATATGTACGGCGCGGATTTCACCCTGAATGGTGGTGACACGGTTTACACCTTCTCGGACACAACCGGTGAGATGTTCATCGACGGTGTCAGCCAAGGCACACCGGGGGACAACACGATCTTCCTGACGCTGTGGGACGGCAATGGCATCGATACCTACGATCTGTCCAACTACACCAATACGGTTGTGATCACGCTGGAAGCGGGCGAAGCTTCCGAGTTTTCCCGTGATCAACTGGCCGATCTGGGCGGTGGTCCGAACGGCGGTCTGGCACGCGGCAACGTCTACAACGCACTGATGTATGATGATGGCACCGGCGAGGACATTCGCTCTCTCATCGAAAACGCCATCGGCGGCAGCGGGTCCGATATGATCGCCGGCAACCAGGTGGACAACGTGCTGACCGGTAATGGCGGCCATGATGCTTTGATCGGGCTTGAAGGTGACGATACGATTTATGGCGGGGCTGGTGCGGACCTTGTTCTGGGCGCGGAAGACAATGACGTCCTTTATGGCGGCGACGGCGATGATCGTATTTATGGTGATGTTTACGAATTGCCCCTTGGCACAGGATTGATTGACGACACGACTGGCGCGCTGGCCAACACAACTTTGGCAACGGCCTATTCGGTGGACAGTGAATTCACCTACGATCTCTGGTATGTCCCGTCGCTGAATACGGAAGCGGATGAAATAGTACAGCACGCAGGTTTCACACCCTATGTGACCATTGGGGGGCTGGGTCAGGGCAACGTGATGTATTACAGCTTCACGATCTTGCACGACAACACCCGCGTGGTGTTGGACATCGACGGTGGCAATGGTTTGTTTGACGGGGGTGACTTCGACAGTACCCTCGAAGTGTTCAACGCGGCAGGTACCTCGCTGGCTTATGGCGACGATTCAGACACATCGGACGGGTCGGGCGGCAGCCTTAGCACGGCGGATTCCTTCATCGATATGATGATCGCGACGGCGGGTGTCTATTACGTTGCGGTCGACACCTATGGTGGCGGCGGTGTGGCATCGGGTTCAACCTTCGGATTGAACATCTCGATCTACGGCGAAGTCGCGGCACCACTGGTTTCGGAGCCGCTCTTCGGCGCGGGCGGGGAAGACTCCCTGTTTGGCGGTTTGGGTGATGACAGGCTTTATGGAGGCGACGACAATGACTACCTGAGCGGTGACGGTGGCATAGATACCTTGTTTGGCGGCTCCGGTCAGGATGAACTGCGCGGCGGTGGCGGTGCGGATTTCGTCAACGGCAGTGGCGGCAATGACTATATCAACGGTGGCGGCAGTAACGACCTTCTGGTCGGCGGCGGCGGCAACGATGAACTGATCGGCGGGTCGGGCATTGATACCATCCGCGGCAGTTCCGGTGCCGACAGCATGAACGGTGGCTCTGGCATCGATACGCTGTCTTATTCTTCTGACAGCGCTGGCGTGTCCATCAACCTGGAGTTTAATGCGGCGTCCGGGGGCGAAGCCACGGGCGACACGATTGTCAACTTCGAGAACGTCATCGGCGGGTCCGGTGCGGATACTCTGGTTGGTGACACCGGCGAGAACGCCTTGATCGGCGGCGGCGGAAATGATGTGATCCTCGGCCTTGCGGGCGATGATCGGCTTGTTGGCGGCGACGGGGACGACAAAATCCGCGGTGACGAAGGTGCCGACAAAATGCGCGGCGGAGCCGGCAACGATACGCTGCTTTATAACACCGACACGACGGGTGTTACGGTTGATATCGGCAACGACACAGCATCGGGTGGCCACGCGACAGGCGATGACATTGCCAAGTTCGAAAACATCATTGGCGGTTCTGGCAACGATGTGTTGTATGGCACAGGCGGTGACAACGAGCTTAAGGGCAACGCGGGCAACGATAACCTGATTGGGCGCAACGGCAATGATGTGTTGATCGGTGGTGGCGGTGACGACACCCTGCGCGGCGGTGGCGACACCGACACGCTGACAGGTGGCGGCGGTGCGGATGTGTTCGAATTCGTGTCCGGCAGCGACGATGACACGATCACCGATTTCCAGGTCGGCATCGATACGCTGAAGATCTTCGGCCTGACGTCTGGCGATGTGTCGTTCTCCAATGCAGGCGGCGGTGACACGCTGATCACACTGACGTCGGGCGACACGATCCTGGTGGAAAACACCAGCATCGCGCAACTCAACTCCTTCAGCGATTTCGATTTCGTGTAAGCGCGTCAGCTTCCGACCAATCTTGAAAAGCGGTCGTGCCCCTTAGCGGGGGCATGATTGTAATACCTGCCCTCTCTCGCCGTCTTATGAACTGGTCAGAGCAAGAGAGGTATTGTAGGAACGTCGTGGATCCATGACGGTTTGCACTTTGTGTCATTTTGCCGAGAGCGGATTTTTTACGATCAAAGAGTTTTGAAATTAACGCCATGAATAAATTTATTGTCATCAAGTGCCGCACTGGTCGTGCGTTACAAGACATGAAAAAGAAAATTTCCAAATTCGCAGTGGGAGCCCTGAGCTACCACCCGACCCACGTCCGCGTTCAAGAATTCAGGGATAGCCTGATCCTTGCCTGTTCGTTCGAAATCCGCGGGACGGCCGGGTTCAACAAGAAATACACTTATTCGAAGCCCAATAAATTCGTCGCAATTGATGGCTTGCCACTTAAGGTTGGTTTTGATCCGTCCGGCAATTTGGCCGAACAGATTGGCGAAAGCTGGAAATCTGACAAAGGTCTGTTGGAAACGGTCTTTGGCACTTGGGCCGGTGTGAAGATCGAAAATGGCACGATAAAGGTTTTTAGCGATTTCACAGGGATGACGCCGCTTTATCGCGCGTCTACAAACGACTACATCGCATTTTCCACCCGCCAAACACTATTGTCGGAATGTGTGTTGGATGGGGCCCGTGATCTGGAATCTCTGGGCTGGCTTGTGGCGCAAACCAACGTCATCGGTGACAGAATGCCCGCGCGCGGTGTGACTCTGGTTCCGCCCGGCTACACAACGACGATCGATGGCGCAAAAGGCGTGTTCGAGGCGCGCGAAACGAAGCGGGAATTGTATCTGAACCGCAATAAGATCGACGAGAAAGAAGCGTTTGATGATGCCGCTGTTGATCGAGCTATCGACAGTCTGCTTCAACAAGCCAACGCAATTGCTGATCTGCCGCTGAAGTCAGTCGAGCTGGATATTACGGGCGGGCTGGATTCTCGCTTGGTTTTAGCAACCGCACTGAGCTCGAATCTGCGTAACAAAATCAAACATCTACAAACCCGTGGGCCAGAGAACGGATTCGAAATTCAGGTTGGCAGGTCGATTGCTGAAGAAATGGATTGCAAGTTTAAGACAATCCTTCGCGGCGGTAAGGACATCGGCGACCGCAAACGCGCTGTAACACGCTGCTTAAATATGGTCCGCTCGAACAGTTTCCGGTTTGAAGGCTCTTTGTGCCTTTCGGATGCGAACAACCCTGTGTCAAAAACCTCTACGATCACCCTGACGGGGTCAGCAGGAGAGATTTACAGGCGTCACTGCAAGCCGCATATGAACCTTGATATCCGTTCAGTGACACAATTCATGGACACCTATACCGACTACCATCACAAGACCGATCCGCTGTCTGTACTGCGCCCTGAAGCCGGTGTCGAATACCGCAAAAAGTTGCAGGCCTATGCGTTGGACTATCTGGACATGGGTGCCGAATATAATGATGTGTCTGATATTTTCTTTATGAAATACCGTCTTCCTCATTGGAACGGCGTTATCGGTTCTAATCTGTACGGATCAACCAAGGTCTATCCGCTGGTGAATTATGAACTGGGCAAACTGGCCTTCAGCGGCGGTTACAAGCACCGAGTCACAGACCGCCTTCATTTCGAAATTATGGCCCGTTTAAACCCGAAATTGACGTCTATGCCGTTCTTCAAGTTTGCTTGGCCCGCCGGGTTCAACAAGACTGCGCAACGATTGGGCTTCAAGAATGCGGAGAAGCCATTTCAGGTTACCGGCACGCCTTCGATGACACAGAAGAACTCTCAGTTGCAACTCGTGGGTGAGGACGGGCTGCCTGACTTCATCGATTACCTTCTGTCGTTCCCCGGATCGGACCTTTGGAACATCGTTTCCAAACACGGTTGGAGGCGATTATCAAAAAGGGCGAGAAGATCGGCCACTTGCAGACCAAGCAGATATTCTCGTGCGTCGGCAACATGGCGTTCCTTGAGCGAGACTTCGATGGCCCCAAGGATGGCGTTCCGCAGACCTTCATCCGGATGGGCAAAACCACGCAGGAAATTTTTCCAAACTAACGAGCGCGGGCCCTGTCTGCTAATTAAATAAGGACGTTTCGATGAAAATTGCGGTTGCCGGCCTTGGCTATGTGGGCCTCTCCAATGCGGTGTTGTTGTCACGTAAATATAACGTGGTTGCCACGGATATTGCGGCGGACCGTGTGGCGATGATCAAAACCCGCAAAAGCCCGATCATCGACCCCGATGTCGAACGGTTTCTTACCGAAGAAACATTGCAGCTGGATGCGACAACCGATGCCAAGCTCGCGTTTGAGGGGGCCGATTACGTTATCGTTGCAACGCCTACCAACTATGACACCGCGACCAACCATTTTGATACCTCCTCGGTTGAGGCGGTGATCGAGGCTGTGTCCAACACAAACCCCGACGCCACCATCGTCGTCAAATCCACGATCCCTGTGGGCTTTGTTGATCGAATTCGCGCCGAAACCGGCCGTGACAACGTTATCTTTTCGCCAGAGTTCTTGCGCGAAGGCCGCGCCCTGTACGACAACCTGCACCCCAGCCGTATCGTCGTGGGCGAAGACAGCGCACGCGCGCGCACTTTTGCGGGGCTGCTGGCTGAATGCGCCTTGGATGATAACATCCCTACATTGTTCACAGGCGCCGGTGAGGCGGAAGCAATCAAGCTGTTTGCCAACACGTTCCTTGCCATGCGTGTCGCGTTTTTCAACGAGTTGGACAGCTACGCCATGGCCTCTGGTCTGGAAAGCCGCCAGATCATCGACGGTGTGTCGCTCGATCCGCGGGTTGGCGATCATTACAATAATCCGTCGTTCGGCTATGGTGGGTATTGCCTGCCCAAAGACACCAAACAGCTTTTGGCGAACTACTCCGAAGTGCCGCAGAACCTGATCCGCGCCATTGTCGATGCCAATCGCACGCGCAAGGATTTCCTGTCAGATTGCATCATTGCCCGCGCGCCAAAGACAGTGGGTATATATCGTTTGACCATGAAAGCAGGGTCAGACAATTTCCGCGACAGTTCGATCCAGGGGATCATGAAACGCATCAAGGCCAAGGGCATCGATGTGATCGTTTATGAACCGCAGTTGAACGAAGAGCATTTCTTCCACTCACCCGTGGTACGTGATCTGTCTGAGTTCAAAGCGCAATGCGATCTGATTGTCGCCAACCGCCAGACCGACGATTTGGCGGATGTAGAAGACAAGGTGTTCACCCGCGATCTGTTTGGCGCGGACTAAACTCGACCGACACCCATTGCTTATGTGGTGGTCAGCGCCTGATGCAGCGCCACGGCCAGAGCGCGGCGGCTGTTGCTGGTATCGGCGACAGACAATCCTAGAGCCCGTTCGAGGATATCGGCAGCCCGTGACAGAATGTCTTCTTCGGGAATATCAGGATAGGCCGTGCCTTCGGGCACTGCGGGCCGGACGAAATAGGTCTCAAACGCCTTTTGTGCTTCGTCCGGTGACATGGACCGCGACAGCATTGTCATATTGTCATCACGAAAAGCGTCCGTGATCGCAGAGAGCATCTGAGTGTTCAGCATCGCCACATTTGTCTTCAGGTATTCGGCTGGCAGGCGGCTGACGAAGACCTTCATCAAGTTGCTGTCATGGCGCGTTTTAAAGAACAGATCATGGTGGCGCATCATCAGGTGCAGCAGGGCATAATCGATGCTGGGGTTCATGGTTTCGGACAGGGTTTTTAGCGTGTCGAATTCGACTCCGATCTGGGTCATGAAATCATGGAGCGGGTTTTGGGCGACAAGCGCGTCGCGGGCGAACAGCCGGAATGTTGTGCGGGCCTTGGGCAGATCATCTTGCCAAGTGTTCATCATGTCCAGATAGGCCGGGCGACCTTCGGCAATGTATTTTTCCGTAGCATCCTGCAGCGGCACCCCCTCGCGGGAGTCCCATTGCTTCCAACCGGACGGGATCCAGTCCACCTGCGGGCGAAAATAGCCGATCACTTCGACATCGGCGATGTCGTCGAAGCCTGTAAACATGCGCTTGTAGGCTAAACTGCCTAAAACTTCGGAGGACAGGATCAGAGTGCTGTTTTTCGGGGCCTGTTCGATCTGTGTGCGCAGTTTTTCCCGCATCGCGTCTTGGGCGGCGGCGGACGCGCGCGCTTGTTGAAGTTGCCACAGCGGAGTGCGAACTTCGCCCCTGCGCCGCGCAAGCTCGAACTTGTCATTGAAGACGAAGAAGCGCTGTTGGCGCAGGGCCTTAAGGTTCGGGGCAATACTGCGAAAGATCGTGGTGCTGCCGCATTTCGGAAACCCGATATGAAAAATAAGACGCGTCATTGCGCGGATCCGTCAGATCAGCTGGCAAACTGGGGAAGTTTGGCCCAGTTGACCAGCGGCAGGCCCGTCAGCTCTGCGGTTTCTTTGATGTCATCCTGAAACCGGTCGTGCAGCGCTTCGAGTTCTTCCAGCGTAAACACAGGGCGGGTCTGATCCTTGTCGATTTTGCTGGCGATGGTCAGTTTTCCGTCTTCCCAGATCAGGGGCAGACCTGCGTTGATCAGCTTGTTGGGAATATCCGAGGATGGCGCGATGCCGAGGAAATCGGTGGCCTTGCGCACGAAACGGTCCGGTGCGGCCTGCAAATGATCGAACTTCATGAAACAGAAGTTTTCACGCGGGTAGGCTTTCAGCCAGCGTTTAATAGAGGGCGCATAGAGGCTGGTGTGCAGCGGGGACAGGCCCAGCTTCATGTCCAGCGTTTGTGTCAGGGTCGTGCCTGGCTCATAGCGGTTGCGCCGCCAGTTGTGGATAAAGAACGATATTGCTTTTTCGGTGGGCTGGCGCAGACAGACAATGAACTTCGGTGTGCCTTCGATGTGGGCCTTGAGGTTGTCCAGCGCGTCGGGCCATTGCAAATAGGTGGTGGACCCTTCTCCGACCCATTTTTCACCGCGGGTGCCGGAAAAATATTCGTCCTTGTAGGTGCGAAAATCTGTCTGATCGATATCTGCTTTGGAAAAGAACATCAGCTCTTTGGGTTCTGAAAAGAACACTTCGGGGTGCAAGGACAGAACCTTGGCCAAATAGGTGGTTCCGGCTTTTTGGGCGCCCAAAATAAAGAAATTCGGTGCAGTCATGGAAATACGTCGTCCTGTCGTTGGGTCCTGTTGGCGTCATATGCCGAGCATTTAAGAGACGCCCCAAACGGCTCCGTTTTACTGTATTAAGCTTGTTTTAGCTTGGTTTGCAAGACGTCCCACAGATCAGCCGTGCCATCCAAAAGAGAGATTTGCGGCATCCATCCGGTGGCTTGGGTGATTTTGTCGGTATCCAGAACGATCCGGTGTACGTCAAATCCGCGTGCGGGCGTAAAGTCAATCTTTGGCTGTGTGTTGGTGATTTTGGACAACGTCTCGATGATGTCCTTGATGCTGACACCGGTGCTGGACCCCACGTTATAGGCCCCGCTGGGCAGGTCTTCTTGATCCAGAAGTGCCAGGATGGCGCGCGTTGTGTCGTCAATGTGGATGTAGTCGCGGATAATCTCGCCGTCGCCCCAAACAGTTAACGGTTCGCCCTTGGCGATCAGGGTCATGTAGCGAGCGATGATGCCGATGGGGGCGCCTGATAATTGGTAGGGGCCATAGGGATTGGCGATGCGCATGTTGACGCCGCAGAACCCGTCACGGCGCGCGGCCAGTTGCAGATAGCTTTCGATGGCGACCTTGGAGGCTCCGTATCCGGACAAGGGGGCGAGCGGCGTCTTTTCGATAATGGGAACGTGGTCCGTGTCGCCGTAGACCGTGCCACCACTGCTGGCAAAGAACACCTTTTGTACACCGGCCGCACCCGCGGCCTCGAACAGGGTGACGCTGGGCGCGATGTTTTCATCCGCATCCCGGCGCAGGCTTTGCATGGACGAAGATGGCGTGCTGGTGCAGGTCAGATGGATCAGGGCAGACGCGCCTTGCAGGTGGCGTTCAATGCCCAGCGTGTCGGGGAATTCGAACACCGCTTGTTCGATATCCGTCAACAGATGTGCACTGCGTTCCAATCGATGCGGGCGATCCAGCACGCGCACGGGCGTGCCGCGCGCATTCAGCGCCTGCGCCAAGGCGGTACCGATAAATCCGGCCCCACCGACAATAATAACCGGACCCGTCACGACGGCGTCTTTTCGAAGACCAGCACAGGAGACCAGTCAAACCGCACCACGGGACTGGTGTAGCGCTTTGCGGCCAGCAGCGTCAGCCCAAGCCCATCGGTGATGGGTGTTATCTCTGCGGCTGGAACATCCCCCGCGATCAACAAGGTACCGCCATCCTTCAACAGGCGCGCGGCCTCCTTGAGGGTGGCGTGATCGGCGTCATGGTCTGTCCCGCTGAGTGCATCTGACAATCCGACGACGGCCAGCCGTTTGTTGGCGAAATCCGTGCGCCCCTTGCCGGCCATGAGTTTTGAAAACTCCGGTGCGCTCATCTGGCTGCCCTGAAACTGCTGGGTCCAGAATTCTGTCAGGCCATCCGTCATGCCGACCCCAAGGGCGGGCAGTCGACGATACAGTAAAATGGATTCTGCCAGAACACGGTAGATCGACCGCGCGCGCCGGTTGGATCCACACGTGCCACACACTGCGTCTGTGTCACCACCGACAAAGCTGTCCTGGTGTGTCGCGCAGACGTTACAGTGGCGACCGCTTCCCTGCGCGATCCGGTCCAATACGGGGAGATCGTCCAGCATGGGCGGGTGCAGGGCGCCGTGGCTGTCATCGACGCGGTTCAAAAGCCCGGGGCGTGTCTTGTTGAACAGGGCCATCAACCCGTCTACGTCGCCCAACTCCCAGCCGCAGCTTTCCACGTAGTAGGAGAACTCGACATCGGTGTGGTTATGTTTGACGACATCGGAAAACCCGCCGATCTGGTCGAACATTTCGCGGCGAATGGCAAAGAAGCCGCCCTGAATGTGCCGGAACGGGCGGTCGGGGTTTTCTTGCGCAAAGGAGGTGTTGCGAAAGTCGGGGAACGGGGCCAGTTCGGTGATGTAGTCGCGCCCGTGCAGATAGCTTGGCGAATAACAGAATGTCCCCGCCTGTCCCGTTTTGGGATTTTCACGCATGTGGGTGATGAACCCCTTTTCCCACCCGTGTTTGGTGGTCATGCCTTCCTTGCCGCACACGTAGATTGCGATATCGGATGTGCCGTGGGTCATACAGATGTTGGTTCCGGGGCCAACGAAGGCGTTGTCGCGGTTCAACACCAGCGTGACGTTTTCACGGGCACCGTAGACGGCCAGCAGATGGGCCAGCGCCTCTGGACCGGATCCGTTGTCACACACCACAAGGTGGAACGGCAGGCCGGTATTTTCATAAAGCCTGCGGATGACTTCACGGGTCTGGGACAGATTGTTCCAGGACACGATCATCAGATCGGTGGTTTCCCCGCACCACACCCGCAACAAGGTATCCACAAGGCCAACGGTGTTATAATTTTTTTCGATACGGTGCAGCGCGTCATGCACCATGGCGTCTACGGCGATATCGGGCAGCGCATAAAATGCGCGAATGCGGTCGGCCAGTTGGGCTGGCAGCGTGTCCGGATCAAACCCGTCCTTAAGCGGGGCCACCATGCCGGTGATGCCGTCATCCACCAGATCGGGAATGCCGGACAGGTCGGATGTGAGCACGGGGAGACCCGATGCCATGGCTTCCATGACGACCGTCGGGATACCATCCATGTCACCGTCTTGCGCGCGTACGGACGGGCAGGCGAACAAATCGGCGTTCCTGAAAATATCCAGCATTGCAGCACGCCCTTTGACGGGACCGCACAGGTTGACGTTGCTCAGGCCAAGCGCCTCGATCTCGGCGCGATAGACGTCTTCCAGATCACCGTAGCCGTGCAGATCAATTTCCACATCCAGATCGCCCAACAGGGCGGCGGCGCGGATCAGATAGATCAGCCCCTTCTTTTCGGTGAAACGGTGCACGGCGGTGATGCGGCGCGTGGTGCGGGCTGCACGATCGGGGCGGCGTGCATCCGTGTAAAGTTGCGGATCCATGCCGTTGGGGTTGATCGTCATTTTATCAAGCGGCACGCCCCGCCGGTTCAGATAGGCGCGGTGAAAACTGGAGGGCACAAAGACGCGCTTGCACATCGGCGAGGCCGCGACCTCGTCGATGCGGTTCACGGCGTCATTCTTGTAGCGAAAGATATCCTGGGCGTGGGCAATGAACGTAAACGGCACATTGGCCTTTTCACAGGCAGGCCAGACCATATCCGTGACGGTCGGGTAGACAAAGTGCGAATGCACAATCGAGCGTCCCGTTGCTGTCAGTTTTTCAGCCAGATCATCGGGGCCGGTCACGCGTTCCCATGTGATGTCGAAGTCGGGTTCGAAATCGGGATAGGGTGATTGTTTGCAGTAGACTTTGACATCATACCCTTGGGCGACCAGTTCGCGCAATTCATTAAGGACGAAGGTTTCGGACGGAACCGGAAAATGCCAGCTGAAGTAGGCAATTTTCAAATCATCCCGTGCCGTGCGTTCAGGCAGATTGCGGGCGGGCAAAACCATCTGTTGTGGTGGAACAGGGTCTGTTTCCAGCGCCTCAAGAAGCGGTGCATAGGCTGCGGCCATGGACGCGTTATAGGCCGCGCGCCCGAAGGTTTTCTGTGCGTGATCGCGTGCCTTTAGTCCCATGCGCAATGCGCCACGGCGGTCCGCGATCATACCTTCAAGGGCTTTGGCAACGGCTTGCGTATCGCCAAACGGGACGACATAGCCGGTGTCCCCGTGGACGACCATTTCCGGCGGCGCGCCGTGGTCATAGACAATGACAGGGCGTGCGGCGGCCATGGCCTCCAATATGGTGCGCCCAAAGCTTTCCTGAAAGCTCGACAGGCTCAGGACGACATCCGTATCCGCGATCGCCTCTGCGGGGGTGTTGCGATAGCCGGCAATTTTCAAGGTATCCGGCAATTCGCCCGATTGGATTTTGGCCTGAATGGCCGTGGTGTGATCATGGATGGGGCCGATCAGCAGGAATTCGACATCCTTGCGCCCTGCCCCAAGATGCCTGGCCACTTCGGCGAAATCCCAGATGCCTTTCTTGGGCACGTTTGAACTGATCAACCCGACCCGCAGAGGGCCGCTGTCATGTGGCACGTCCAGATCGCGCAGTTCATCAAAATCGGCGGTGTTATAGACAATGCTGGACTGACGCTCTTGCGTGTCAAAACAGGCCGCCGTCGCCTCTGAGTTAGAGATCAGCAGATCTGTATGCGCCCAGACGTCCTCGATGATTTTCTCTGCCGGACGCCCCAGAACCTCGATCAGGGCTTCGTCGTGCAGGATCAGTTCCCGCGCATGGACCACCACAGGAACCCCCATGCGGCGCGCGGCCAAGAGCGGCTCACGCAGGACGATCGTGTTGGCGTGTACGATATCGACACGTTCCTGTGCGATCACATGGGCAAAGCCCGCGATTGATTTCTCGTCGAAGGGTTCGCCTTCTTTCCACCAGCCGTAGGGTAGAATGCATACGGCATGGGATACGGATTTCAGCCGTTCCAGATAGGTGCTATTGGTGGTTGCAGGCAGCGTGACGATCACGTTGCAGCCCATGGCCGCGATGGCATCCATCATGTCCAGCAGACTGCGTTCGGACCCGAAGAGCTCACGGCCCGCCACATGGGCGACCAAAAGGACAGTGGATGCGCCCGTTTTACGCGGCGCATATCCGGGCAGCCGGATGATCCCTGGCAACAGGCTGGTGTCTTTCAGCGGCGCACCGACACGTAGGCGAACGGGCTGGATCTCACGGTTTTCAACACGCCCGTAGCGCAGGTAATGCAGCAACGGATCATATCCTGATTCGGCCACATCCTGATAGCGGGTCAGATAGGCCTTGGTATCGAAATCAGGGCCCGGATTGCGTCCCAGCCTGTGTCCCAGCCAGATGTAGTGGTCTAGCGGGTCAATTCCGAGGTTAGCAACATCAGGGTTTTGTTCCAGATACCACGCGGGATCAAACAAACCGGACTCATCAATTTCCTTACGAACTGCGGGATCAATTTTCATGATGCGTCCTTTACTGAAGAGCTCGTGGTGCACGGCCTTCGGCAAGCCCGAATTCAATGAAATGCAGCGCGGGATCCGCGCCGCTCTCGGCGACGTCAACATACCGTGCAAGATACCACTCGGCGTCAAACGCTCCGCTTTCCACAAGGGCGGCGGCGGCACGGTTCAGGCGTTCCTGATCCAGTCGCAGGGTGTCGGGTGGCTCAATCAGCGCAGCGACGGCGGCCTGTCCGGCTTTCAACGTCACCTGTAGAACGCCGCTGTTTTCCTGCCAATGCTGCTCGCTTGAGTCCAGAAGCCCTGCCATGTCAGCCATCTCGAGGGTCTTGGCTTCAAGCAGTTGCTCCTGTTCGGCGATGCGCTGGCGCAAAGCCTCGGCGTCTTCGGCGGCGCTTTGTGCGGCGGCCAGTTGATCGGCGTTTTCCTGCAGGCGCGTCTCGCTCTGGTTCAACAAGACCGTCATATCAGCCATCTCGCGGGTGTTGGCCTCAAGCTGTTGCTCCTGTTCGGCGACACGTTGGCGCAAAGCCTCGGCGTCTTTGGCAGCGCTTTGTACGGCGTCCAGCTTTTCGGTCGTTTCCTGCAGGCGCGTCTCGCTCTGGTTCAACAAGACCGTCATATCAGCCATCTCGCGGGTGTTGGCCTCAAGCTTCTGGTCCTGCTCGGCGACACGCTGGCGCAAGAAGTCCATATCCTTTGTGGCGTTTTGCGCGGCACTTAGTTGGGTGCGCAGGTCATTGATTTCTTTCTCGGTGGTGTTTTGCGTGGCGTTTGTCTGCTCCACCAGAATCTGCGTCAAGTGGCGCACCTCTGCGATGGCCGTTGCTTTGGCTGCCTGGGCGGTCTGGCAGTCGTGCTGCGCCAAAGAGACGTCCACTTGCCCGTCATAATAGGCATCGCGCAGCGCGCTCAGTTCTGTTTGCTGCTGCATGGTCAACGCGCGTAAGTCTTCCAATTCACCGGTCTGTTTCTCCAGTGTGTTCTCCGCATCGAAAAGCTTCTTCTGTGTACCCAGAAGCATTCCCTCGATCTCTGCTTTCTTGAGCGCCGGAGCCTTCGTTGTGCTGCGGGGTGTTGATTTCGAATTCGCGCGCGTCGTGGTCGTTTCCTGACGGGAAGATGAAGATTTGGGGGAACGGGCCATGTCGGTTTCTTTCGAGCAAAAGTTCAAATGAAAGTGGTGAGAAATTGTGTATATAATCCAAAATGACGTAGCGCATTGAATATCTGGCTACAAGGCATCCACCTCACATTGTCAGCGAAGGCGTTATGGTTTTTTGAAACGTACCGTCGGGAAAAACGCAGAAAAATTTCCGGATTTTCATGTCGATAGACCTATTTCGCCAAAGCGGTCGAACATGGGTTCGAATGGTTTGCAATACGTTCCGGGCTGTCCTGAAAGGGGTAAATCGTTCGGGGCTCCTGCTGTTTCCCAACGGCTTTAATCAAAGCTGAACAAAGAGCCTTGGTTTAGCCGCGTTCGCCTCGTCACATTGCTTTGCGTCGCCCTCACACCCGATCGGGAGTGGTCAACGAGGGTGCGATGTCGGTCTTTACGGTGGTGGAAACCTTTTTCGGTCCAGACGATCTGTATGTGACAGGTGTGGAGGGCCTGGAAATCGTCTGGGTCGATGCCTCCGGTGCGATATCCGCGGAAGGGGTGGGTGAGCGGCGGTTGATATCCAGCGGGATTCAGGGCGGCGGATTGATGTCTATGGCACTCACGTCTGGTGGGCTGGCCCTGATCGACGTGGTGACCACCCTACCTATAGACTATGCCCTGTCCGGCCCGATGCAGATTGAGGTTCTGACGCTGGATGGCACGCCCTTTGTCGCCAGTTTCGGGGCCCCTGCTACGGCCCTGTCGGGATACCGGTTGAACGGCACCGGCGCCTTCGTTGATCCCGTCACCTATGACAGTGACACCGCACCGGGTGCCGTTGCCGCACTTGAGGTGATCACCCACCCCGATGGCAACACGTTGATGTTCACCAGCGATGTGCTGGGCAGTGGTCTGTCGCGCTGGAATGTGGGCAGTGACGGCGCGCTACAGTATCTGGGCACCTTGGCGACCCCATCCGGCCCGATGACCACCCTGCCCGCGCTGGCGCAGGCCCAGATCGACGGACAGCCCTATCTGCTGGCGCTGTCGGCGGTGGACAACGCCTTGACCAGTTATGCAGTGGCCGGTGATGGCACCCTGACACAGGCCGCAAAACTGGGTGCCGCAGATGGCCTTGGCATCGCGACCCCGCAAGCGGTCGAAGTGGTGGTCATGAACGGTCAGAATTTTGCACTGGTGGCCGCAGGCGGATCGTCGTCAATTTCGGTCATTGCGCTGGAACCGGATGGCGGTTTGCGCATGGTGGATCATGTGATCGACGATCTGAACACGCGGTTTGCCAACCTGTCGACGCTCGAAGTGATAGAGGTCAACGACCGTGTCCTTGTGTTGGCAGGCGGCGGTGATGACGGGCTGAGTCTGCTGACGTTGCTGCCCAACGGGCGGCTTTTGCATCTGGAAAGCTTTGCGGACACCAACGACACCAACCTCACAAACGTACAGGCCATCACCGCTTATCAAACCAAAGGCACGCTTGAAATTTTCGCAGCCGGCAGCGGAGATATCGGCATCACCCACCTGCAAGCCGATACGGGTTGGTTGGACGACATCATCTATGGCACGAACGGGAACGACACCCTGACCGGGACGTGGCGATCGGACCTGATCACAGGCGGCGCGGGCAACGATGTCATCAACGGTGGTCTGGGTGCCGACATTTTGATGGATGGCGCGGGGCAAGACACGCTCACAGGCGGTTGGGGTGCGGATATCTTCGTGCTCAGCAAGGATGGCGCGCGCGATGTCATCGCAGATTTCAACCTCTATCAGGACCGCATTGACCTGTCCGAATTCGGGCGCTTTTACACGCTGGCGGGGATGGGGGTGCAGGTCACATCCAACGGTGCGATCCTGACCATCGACGGCGAAGAGCTGCAGATCATCACCGAAAACGGCGACCCGCTCGACCTGTACAGTCTGCCCATGCAGAACCTGTTCAATCTGGGCCATATCGAGG
>ERZ651776.1818-NODE-1818-length-24666-cov-6.489975_pt1 | contig 24666 bp, 22 predicted proteins | sample MGYA00514761_ERZ651776 | MGnify/ENA metagenome assembly ERZ651776 | reverse complement strand
TCCACCGGCGCCTTCGGTTCCACCACTCCGTCCTCAGGCGGCGGCCTCTTTGGGAGTCCAGCGGTGAACAACAACGCGAACGGCTCGGCCTCCAACGCTTTCGGCGCGCCCATTACGGCGGGTCAGGGTCAGACAGGCGGCAATTTGTTCGGCTCGACTGCCTCCACTGCCTCAACGGGGGGGGGAGCGTTTGGGCAGACCAATCAGCCCTCCACGGGGACGATGGGAGCGTTTGGGTCCTCTACAGCCGGTGCAGGCGGCGCTTTCGGGCAGAGCGGCGGCGGGCTCTTCGGCAGCAACAACAACCAGCAGTCGACCGGCGCATTCGGCTCAACCCAGCCGGCGTCAGGTGGACTTTTCGGCAACAACAACGCGGGGGCAGCGCAGCAGCAGCCGGCGGCATCGGGCGGTCTCTTCGGCAGCTCTGCCACCGCCCAGCCGGCTTCTTCCGGGGGCCTCTTCGGCGGCGGCAACAACCAGCAGTCGACCGGCGCCTTCGGCTCAGCCCAGCCGGCATCGGGCGGGCTATTCGGCAGCAACAACGCGGCGCAGCAGCAGCCGGCGGCATCTGGCGGGCTGTTTGGCAACAACAGCTCAGCACAGCCGGCGTCAGGAGGCCTCTTCGGGGGCAACAACAACCAGCAGGCTTCGTCAGGGGGCGGACTGTTCGGCGGCGCCTCCGCCCAGCCGTTCGGCGGCGCCTCCGCCCAGCCCTTGCCGGCGGGGGGCGGCGGCCTCTTCGGATCGGCCGCCGCCCAGCCGGCGGCGTCCGGGGGGCTCTTCGGGGGCGCCAACGCCCAGCCGGCGTCCGGGGGGGGACTCTTTGGTGGCAACAACGGCCAGCAGGCGGCGTCGGGGGGCGGACTGTTCGGCGGGGGCGCCGCGCAACCCGCTGCTTCTGGCGGACTCTTTGGCGGCAGTACTGGCGGATTTGGTAGTGCCACACCGGCGGCTGGAGGTTCTCTCTTTGGGTCTAACCAGCAGCAGCAGCAGCAGCAGCAGCAGCAGCAGCAGCAACAGCAGCAGCAGCAGCAACAGCAGCAGTTCCAGATCCAACAGCAGCCCCAGCTGCAGCAGTCCCAGCAGCTGCTGATGGGCGGCATGAGCCTCCAGCAGAGCACCAGCGACCTGATGGCCGCCCAGGCGGCGGCCAACCAGAACCTCCAGCTCCAGCAGCAGCTCCTCCAGCAGAGCACCGAGCTGACACTCGCCAACAAAATGCTCGCCGTCAGCGAGCAGAAGGACATGCTGGGGGCAAGGCTGCCCCCCTCCTCGTCCTCGTCCTCGTCCTCGTCGACGCCCAACAACAGACCTTCCGTCGTGGCTCTGCACTCGGCATCTTCCTCTATCGGTGGCAGTCTGTCCCTGCGCTCTTACAGCGCCAGCGCCAGTCCTGGACGACTGGCGATCAGACCCCGTGGATACAACAGCAACAACACCGAAATCACGCCCAGTCAACTGGGCGGAATTTCTTCCTATCCCACCAACAGCCCGCACTCCGCCAATCAGAGCGTGATCCTCAGTCCCAACGCCTACCTCGGCAGCAGCACCAAGAGGCTCGTCATCAAGGAGAACGCCCTCACGCCGAAGGTCAAGACAAGGCTCAGCCTGACTCTCGGGAAGAGCTCTTCTGGTTCTGGTATTTCTGCGACTGGTGGCGGTGGCGAGTCAGAGTCAGAGGAGAAAAAGGACGACAGGGGAAAAAGCCAGAACTCCCCATCTGTTACCATCGGCGGCAGTAGCAGCGGCGGCGTTTCTAGTCCCACGGAACAGGCATCCACTCCTCCCGCGTCTTCTTCCTCCTCCAGTTCCCGCCCGCCCAACTCGAGCAACTCGACCTCGTCTGCATCAGCTTCAGCTTCCACGGCTCATCCTCCGTCTTCCGCATCATCGACAAAGGACAGACAGCTCCGATCGGCCCTCAAGAAGACGTCCTCCTACTCAAGCGGCGAGAAGACCTCGTCCTCCGCTAAGGGTACCTCCAATTCTGGTGGCGGAGGGACCGCGACGAGCCCCTACAGGGAGTTCTACAATTCAGTCGTCAGTTCCCCCGAGGCACCGTCGCCTATCGGACCGCTCTCATGCTGCCCCAAGTTGGATCCTAGCTCGGGATATAACGTTTACCCTCCTCTGGAATCGCTGAGGAGAATGGGAGAGGTTGAGCTCGCTACTTTATCGGGATTCAAGGTGTCGAAGGAAGGCATCGGCTCGGTGGAGTGGGAAGGTAAAGTGGACGTCAGAGGCGTCGTCATTGACCAAGTTGTGTCCATCGCGCCCAAGGCCATCGCCGTCTACGAAGAGGAAGAAAAAAGAGGAGAGAAACCGAAGGAAGGAGAGATGCTCAACCGTCCCGCCATAATAACCCTCATGGGAATCTACCCGAAGGGCGCGGGGGAGAACGGAGTTGACCTCGGCCTCCTCGATGCGGAGACCAAGGACAAGTTCCGCAGAAAGATCGAGAAGTCCACCAAGAAAATGGGCGCAGAGTTCATCAGGTTCGACATGGAAGATGGGATCTGGGTCTTCCGGACGCTCCACTTCAGCCGGTATGGACTTGATGATTCTGATGATGATTCCGACGACGAGAATCGGGACATTACGAATAATGTTAAGGAAGGGCAACATCAACAACATCAACAACATCAGCAACAGGTGCAACCGGTGACATTGAAGAAACTGGATTTTAGGTACGGCGGGCGTGGTGGGCGTCTGCCGAGGAATAACCGGGAGGTAATTGGATTGAAATTTGGAGGGAATACTTCCAGAAGAGAAGACGGAATGGATGGGAGTAGGATGGAAGAGAACAGGATGAACAGGATGGACAGGAATAGGATGGAGACCGATAGGATCATTGAGGAGGCTGAGGGTGCATATGGCGATTTGATGATGATTATGGACGGAGGAAACGCGAGGGGCGCTACCACAGAATCTGCAATGGAGGATGATTCCAACTCTCTTCCGGCGACAACGTCAATCGTCACAAAAAGCAACAGAACAAACAAAAAAACATCGAATGTGTATAGAAAAGAAGTGCGCCAATACTCCATGCCCCCACCCCAGCCACCTTCACGACATCGCCTATCTGCAGGCAGACTCTCCTCTCCCGAGGAAGGAATATGCGCCCGTTCGCGAGCCAAGGCAAAACTCCAACAGACGAAGTCCCAAGTTGACGTGTCGGCCTTCCTTGGACGGTCATTTCACGCCAACTTCACAAACGGCGATAATGTCATTAATATACAGAATACGAACGGGAGAAAAGTTCGAGTCAAGAGACCTGACTGGACGAGTGAACATGCTGAACAAGCTGAGCACGACAACGTTGACCTGCTTAAGGTGCATTTGAAGAACAGCGAGGATTTATGTCGAAAGGACGGGAACGTGAACAACAGGGGCGAGGGAACTCTGCCGAGATTCTCCCTCCCAATGGGACCGTCGCAAGGCGGAAACGTCGAGGAATACGCGCGTCTCTGCCGCGCTGTCGACGATTATGAAGCGATGCTCACGCCAAGCGAGGGATCCGACGAACTATATCACCTCCCAGCGAGAGCCTTTGGACTTATTGTGTCCCTCTACTGTCAGGAGGAGTCTTACCACCTTTCTTCAGATGACGACCAAACGATGATTGACGTAGCTTCATCTGATAAAGCTTCATCGGACCCGTCCAACATGGTGCCAACGGAGGACGGGAACCAGGACGGCGCTCAAAACCCATCCCTGCAGGCGCAGATCGATAGGAGGCGCGCCGGATTCCGATCCTGGCTGGCTTCGGCAATTTCAAACGACTGCCAGCGCGTCATATCTGACACCAAGGACGTGCACACCGCCATCTTCTTCGCCTTGCTTTGCGACGATGTCGGACTGGCGTCCAAGATCGCGCTGGAGAGCGGCGAGCACAGACTCGCCGTGATCTTATCGTCTGGATTCGCCTCCGCAGAACTCGTCAGGGAACAGCTCGCTATGTGGGAGGAGACCGGTGCGATGGAGCACATAAGTCCCAGTCTTCTCCGTGTCTACAATCTCCTGAGTGGGGAGATTAGCACCGAGGCCGAGCTCTACAGGGCCGGGCAAACGGACCTCGACTGGAGGCAGTTTCTCATGATGCGATCCCTCGCTGACAATGCCGGCTTCGATGGCGCCAGGACATCAATTCCAGAACTCATCACCAACTTCGAGCAGGACGTTCGGCAAGGTCGTGCACCCTTTCCATCCCCCCGCTACGGCACAAACGACAGCAAGGACGTCTGTTGTCTCCTAATGAGAATTTTGAAGCTCCGCAGATCTGGTGGCGGCAATGACGGCGACCTGCAGGCCGAACTCAACATGGTGACCTGCCCCAGCGGGTACAGCACGAACCCCCACGATTACGGACTTTCGTTTCACCTGTGCGCCGTGCTGAGGTCCCTGGGGGCCGGACCTCCCATGGGACCCAGCGAGGCTCTCAACGTCGTCAATGGACTTGTCGGACAGCTTGTCGCCGAGGGGAACTGGCACTGGGCAGTTTATGTCTGCTGCTGCGGCTGGAGTCTCGTGGCCGCAGACGAAGTGCAGCAGGTGGAATCTGCCTGTACTGACATGGCCAGGGGACTCATCGAGAGGAATTTCATCGGCGATGCCACGACCTCGCAATTCCTATCCTCACAAGTGGGCATCGATGACTCTTGGCTCCACCAAGCCTTGGCACTGAGAAGCTCAGCTCTCCACAAGGACTCGTTCCGCTACGTAAAGGAACTTCTCACGGCGGGCGACATCAAAGGATGCGTCAGCGCCACGAAGGATCTCCTCGTGCCGCACTTTGCATTCGGCGGGGAGCAGAGGCAAGGTACTCTAAGGGATCTCCTCTCCGCCCTTCGAGACGGCAGGGATCATCTGACTGCTGACGGCGACGACGGCGAATCATCTGACGGTTTCAACGACATTAACGGGTGCGGTCCCGTTCTGGAATTCATGGAGCTACCCGATCTCATTCGTCCTCTCTGTTGCGGGGGCGGCTCGCCCAGAATCCTGCAGGATCTCTGCCAACGTTCCGAAAAAATCAGCAGCAAATTCCCCCCCCCTTCCTGCTCGCAGACGCAGACGCAGACGCAGACGCAGACGCAGACGCAGACGCAGGCCAAGGACGGATTTTTGGAACTGAACCCCTGCGCAGCCGTGGAGAAGCACCAACAAGTTCGCCTCTCATGTCTATCGCGAATCCGCTCGTCGCTGGCTGTGATGAGACTCCAACTTCTCACTCTTCGCGAAGGCGGCACGGTTGACCCGGAGAACATCGGCGAGATCAAGGCTCTTCCCAAAGCGATACTCGACGCGGCCCTGAGAGGACAGACAATCGATGACCATGAGGGACTCTTTCCAGGCAATGAATTCGCTACTGTAAGGGCGCTCGCCAGTTTCGTTATTGAAACTATTTGATCCATCCTATCCGGCAAAGAAAAGAAAAACACAACTACTATCAGTGGAGAAAACGCTAAACCACTTTAAAAATAATACTCCTGTGCAATAAACAAAACCAGCGACCGCGCGCGCCCCAAGCCAATGACAATAACAAATTAAGAAAAGAGAACAACTTACCTTTGCAACTTTTCTGTTGTTGTTGATCACTTTGTGTGTTGAACTTTTGAACTCCTCCTGGTGAACAAAATCCATTTTTTTATGCCGGTGAACAAAATCCATCATTTTATGTAAAACTCAGTCATCAGTTTCTTTTGGACTTGATAAACCTTCTCTATCATCGATGCATACCATACACAACGTATCGCAACTCTCTGATCGAGGTCTAATTTCTCTGTTCACGCAGTGTTAAGTTCTCAAATAATTCGGTGCTTTTTCGTTCCTCCCCAAAGTTTTCGACCACTACGCAAGGAATAAAACGTGTGTCGCTCTCTGCTTCAGGGGCGTACTGTTTGTCCTTAGATACATCTCTTCTGTTGGCAGCCTAGCGCAAAACTGAACAAAAAGCCGTGACATACACTCCTCCTTTGAATTCTCACCCACTCCTCCTGTGAAATCTACCCGATGGCAAAGGCATAAAGGCAAAATGAAGGGCATGCCCTCGCTCTCGCACCACTACCGCGCCTTATCCTCTCTACTCCCCCCAGGGAACGTCTCGTACCTCTCCTCTCCATCCCGTACCTCCTGCTACCTCTCAAAATACGGACACAGTTCCGTTTCCCCCTCCCTAATCCTCCACCCCACCTCCGAGTCATCCCTCCTGGAATCAGTATCCTACCTAACGACCCACTCCATCCCAACGGTAATACAATCAGGCAACACATCGCTAGTGGGTTCCGCCGTCCCATCCTCACCTTCCACAGCAATCCTCTCAATGAAATCGTACCCGCAATACATGGACATCAACGAAACAGAGGGTACGATGACCCTCTCCTCCTCCGTCCCCCTCCACCTCGCCCGAAGCTCAGCACTATCCCACGGGTTCATTTACCCCCTGAACATATCCTCAGAGGGCACCTGCCTCGCCGGGGGCAACATCTCAACCAACGCCGGCGGATCGTACTACCGCCGTTACGGCTCCCTCCGCAGCAACCTCCTGGGCCTGCGTTCGGTGATACCTAGGAACGGCGGGACGAAGCTGGATCTAATGCGCCGCGACGTCGGAAAATCTTCCCTCGGATTCGATCTGAAGGACCTCTTCATCGGTTCAGAGGGGACCTTGGGAGTGGTGACTGATCTCAGGGTCAGGTTGCACAGGATGCCGGAGACACACACGAGGGAAGTCTGTGTGGTGAAGGTTTTGGGGTGGGAAAATGTCGTGACGTTGTCCACGGAGATCGAGAAGGGGTTGGCGGGACTGGTTAGTGCTGTTGAAATCATGGATCAGGGCGTTGTTGATTTGGTGGCTGAATTCAATGGGAGAATGGGAATGGGAATGGGAATGGGAATGGGTTCGTTTCAAGAAGACCGCGGCAGCAACAGCAACAACGATCCCGATGCCTATTATGTCCTGATAGAAACGATGGGATCCACCCCCTCCCACGACCTGGACCGTCTAATCGATTTCGTTGGCTCCCTCTCCTCCTCCAGTGTGGTTTCCGACTGTGCCATAGCGAATTCCCAGAGGCAAATACAGGAAATGTGGGACGTTAGAGAGGCGTGCAACCCCGCAGTTGTTGCAGCTGTCAGAAAATTTGCCAATAACGATGAGGGGAGCAAGGGCGAAAAAAAAGAGATGGCGTGGAAATACGACCTCACTGTGCCCATTGAGAAATGGATCGACGTGGTCAATTTCGTCCGGGGGAGGATAGGAAATAAGGGCAAGCTTGTGATATGGGGTCACCTTCTCGACAGGAACATCCACGTGAACGTAATCTCCCTCTCCCCCATCCACAACGAATACATAAACTCGGCCCTGGAACCGGGAATTTACGACATCACAAACGAATTCAAGGGGGCCATTTCCGCGGAGCACGGGGTCGGTAAACAAAAGAATCACATGCTCAAACGCGCCGTTACGGAAGAGGTTATCGACGTCATGAGAGAGATTAAGAATGTCTTCGATCCGAAAGGGATATTCGGGGAAGGGTTGCTGAAGAAGGGGGAATGAGAAAATGTTTTTAATGGAACAACGACTTTTTTCTGGGTCTTTTTTAAAACCCCACAACCCAAGCAAAATATTATTTTAAACTCTGTATTTTCTGTGCTGCGTTTTTTCTTTTGAATACGCCAGGACCAGGTTGGCCAGTGATGTCGGAGGAAAGGACAAGCAGTTCAATGGATTGGCTGATTGCATCAAGAAGTCCGTCACAAACGGAGGAAGTCGGATCCCTTTACAACGAAATTGGAGTCAGTATCGCCGGTATCATCCCCTACCTTTGAGTCTACTTCGGTCTCTTCGACACTGAACAGTCCTCAGCCCAGCAGACTGGGTATATCAGCCAACTCTCTCCTGCTACACAAATACTCCCCCAAACAAACCATGATAATCAACCCGAGAACATTTACAATCCACCAATCCCAAGTAGTAGGGAATCCAGCCCCCCCCGCAACGGTCGTCAACAGCAGATGCAGGACAAAGAGAGTAACAGTGAAATCCAGGCACCTTTTGGATTTCTCCACCACCAGGACAAGAAGGGCGGCGTTCACGACATACCCCATTATTAACGTCATCGCGTCGACGAGACCTTCGCCGCTGCTCACGGACACGTACGAACTCGAGAATATACGACCAAGAATCAAAGGCGTACCGAAGAGGACAGCCTGGAGCTCAAAGAGAACCTGGAGGGTGAAATAGTGAAGACATTGCAGAGTCAGGATCTGGTAGATCGTGAGTCGGGGGTGTAGGATCTTTCGGTTGCCGCTCTTCAGCATTTTAGGAATGTATTAGAAAGGAGTGAGTGATAAATTGTTAGAAAAATTGGGCCGAAAAATTACCCACCATCAGAAATCAGAACGACAAACCCGTTTCCCCCGGCCCAACTTGGACTATCCCTCTGTGAAGTTGATTATTGAAGCAGTCAATTTTTCCAGCTAACTTTTCAACTTTTTAGTTGGACCCTATTTAAACTCTCATGCCACGAGACGAGGAGAAGGATGAGCCATTCCGTGACTCAGATGAGATTAAATCATCTTTGGAGGACATAGAAGATGAGGGTTCCCTCAATCCTGTGGTGGTTGCATTCCTAAAGGTGAGGTATAATTGCTCATTTCGCATCGCTAATTTGGGTTACTTCCCTTCTTTGGGCCTCTCAACTGCGTGCCGAGAACCAGGCTGAAAAAAGGAGCGTAAAAGAAACGACAATTCATCGTCAAACGTCAAACCGATGTGTGATGTATGTGTTCCTCTAACCTCTAACTCTTATCCATCCTTCTGCTCTCACAGTTCAGCTACTCTTCCACACTTTCAAACTTGGCAGCTGATTTCATCGCTCGCAATGCCCAATCGAATGGCTTTGAAGACAAAAAAAAGTTTGAGGAGGATGGTTCCGGTCACCCACATTCCTGGATGCGTCTCCACGAAGAGTACTGCAGCGCACTCGACGACGAACTTGGCGACTTTTGCGAGAATCACAATGTCACCTCGGAGGACCTCTTTGAGAAGCTAAATAGTTCCACAAGCATTAGTAAGGCTGTAGGTGAAGCCATGCCAATCTTCGTAAAACTCTGCAGCTATGAGCAATTCTGTGGACAGATGGAGGCACAGGCGAGCCTAGAAAAGGCAAGGAAGGAGGCGGAGATGGGACAAGGCGAAAGTGGCGATTTGTTCAGTGGAATTTGGAGGGGGCTATACAATTTTTCCGTCAAAGAGAGGGACCAGCATCTTAAGCAGCTCAGCGTCCCCTGGCATATCCGAAGAATATTCTCTACATTGATGAGGAAGGAGGGTAAGTTCGAAGGGGTTGTTCGCTACGACCGTGATGAGAATACCCTAAATCGACTTTTTAACTTTGGGATTCTGGGAAAGCAGAATGAATCTTTCCATATCACGGGGAAATTCGAGGATTTCAATGGGGGATTTGGAAAGGTTTACCTCCGAATGAAATGCGACATTTCAGATAGGGTGTTCACCATGCGTTCACGGCGTTACAAGGACGCTGCCAAGACAGAGAGGTGGACTGACCCCAAAAAAGGTGCAAGGGAAGTCGTCAGCTCTTACAAGATTGCCGAGGACGACCATGATTTGCTCCTTTTTCATGAATCGATTGAGTGGGAGAACGGCGAGGTCACGGGGGGATGGAGCTATGAGATGAGACGACAGAAAGAAACTGAAAGTGAAAGTACTTCTTCTACGAGGAAATGAAACGCAGTGAAAAAAGCTACTAGGGACCACACCCTTACTTTCAAGTGTTGTTTGTAAAATAGACGGTAGAATTTTTGAACTTTTGAAACTAAACCCACAAAAAGTTTCTCGTCCATGTCTACTTTCGTTATTACTCTCAAATTTTCATTTGTGCATCGACGTACGCGTTCTTCTTAAGAGCTTTTAAGAGCTACACTACTCTTTGACAATCTCTTGATGACTCCACTCTGGGTTGCAATAATGTTCTTTAGCATTTTTACTCGCTCCCCGTCCTCCACAGGCCTCTCCCGACTTTCTTGCCCATCAGCCTTTTGTCTCCGCACCAATTCCAATTCCAGCCTTTTATTCTCTAATTCATCGTGCAGACGAGAATTCTCACTGAGCAGCTCAATCTGTTTGACTTCTAATAGGGAGATTATGTCAAGGTCCCTCCTCCCCCTCACATCATCTGCCTCCAACAAAGGTCCCGTAAGTTTGACACCCACGTCCACTTTAGAAGTGCCAAACGCCGCGGCGTCCTGCCCGGCCTCTGTAAGCCTCTTTACCTTCAGCTTTAACCTCCTGATCTCAGCAGCCTGTGCACGCTCTCTCCCAGCCATCATATCCCTCTCTCTCCGAAGCTGAGCCGCCGATTCCTTGAGCTTATTCTCTCTCTCTTCCCACTTACGTCTATCTGTCTCCAAGGCTGTACGACCGGCGTCAATCTTGCCCCTCAAAGACTGGATCTCTCCTTCCTTCGTTTTCAGAAATGATCGGAACTCACCCACCTGCACAAGCAATTTGCTGCTGCGCTCCTTTTCGCACCGATATTTTGAACGCTCTTCCTCTGCTACCTTTAATAGTGAAGATACAACAGTATTATCAACATCCTTGTCAATGACGATTTCTTGGGCTCCTGGATCAACAGACATGGGAGGGGGCAGAAGGAGTTCGTGTGTCAAGATCCAATGACGTCAATATATTTGGGTGAAGATGACTGATTGAGGGTAAATCGCGGTATTGTGAAAGAAAGACGCGATCAAGGACGTGGTATTTAAAGGGCGTTTCTACGAATGGTGGTGTCGAAAGAAGGAACGGCAGTTTTCCCGGGGGGAAAAAAAAAGGAAAATGAAAAAGTTTTTTTTTAATTTTCTAGAGAACATTTTGACAGTCACCTGTCAGTCACAAACGCAAATATCATCATTTTCATTATCATTCGCGTTCTTTCATTTCATAGTTGAGGACCAGCATCTCTCTCCCCCACCCCTTCAAATCTACTCTCCCTCAGCCTAAGCCTCAGCCTTAGCCTCAGCCTTAGCCTCAGCCTTAGCCTTAGCCTCACCTCAGTCACTTTATTTCACGATAATATGCACTGCCATAATGGCGAGAGAAACGCTTACATACGGCGACAGCCTCTCACCAATTCGTGACAATTTCCATAGGAAGCCTTTCAAACCAGAGCGTTTAAGGGGCGCTGCAAGTGTCGTGTTAGTGAACGTTCTGTCGCCTTCCTGCAGGTTTAACGGAGAATAAACCACGCTCGCTTTGTGAGATCGCTCTGAGATCGCCAACTTATTTTCAAATGAATAGCAGTAACGTACCAGAACCCTCTTGGCCGGGAAGGGGCACATCGTCAAAGATCTGTGGGCGAATTTCACGGAGAAAGGCGGTAGTGGTGATTAGCAGAAGAAGACAAGTACACAGTGACGAGAATGAAAAGATCGCAGACATGATGGGGAGTGGCTGATGAAGGTTCCGCCTTTTTTTTTTGTCGGGTTTTTGGTAAGGAGTATTTTAGAAGAAAAAGAAGCGGGACGGAGAAATTATATCAATTGTTGTTGACTCGTGTGCTGTCAAAGACTTAATATATCACCAAATGAGACGTTTTCGGGCAGCACTTTGTTCCCAGCCGTCGGACAGCCCCTCCCTGAATTTCTTTTCAATTATCGCAAAAATTCAGAGATTTTGACCCCCTTGAAGCCCCTTAATACAGATAACTTCGCGTTGACATACTTTTAATCACAAATAACTGACTAAACGATCCTCAACGAGAACCAATCGATTGGAAAGCCCCCTTCCTCCATGTCGAAGCTAACAGAAACCGAAATGGCGGACACATTCGCTGCAGCAATGGACAAAGCAATCGCGGAAGGCAAGGGTTGGAAGTCTCCAGAGGAGAGGCAGGCCTACTTGGATAGAATTACTGATGATGACAACCTCCCTGCGCTCTTCTGTGAGACGCAAGAGGAGTTTGACCGGTCTCCGGAGGCCCAGGCGTTCGCTCAGCTTATGGTTGAGGGCGAAACTGACGAGAGCATGATGTCGAAATGTAAGGAGAAGGGGAACGAGTCCTTTGCGCTTGGGAGGCAGAATAAGGCCAACAATGTTCAGTATTACCGTGACGCCATAAATCATTATAGCGAGGCGCTTGCCTGGGCGGAAAAGGTTGTCCCCACCGATGGTCCCAACACCGCTGATGTCACTGATGCCGCCGATGATGTCGACCAGAATGCAGAGGGAAAAAAGGCAGACAACAACGGAACTGGGGAAAAGGAAGAGGTTAAATATACAACTCTCGAATTGAACAAGTTCAAGGTGAGATTTCCCTTCCCTTCCCTTCCCTTCCCTTCCCTTCCCTTCCCTTCCCTCCCCCCCCTTGTAGAAAATCACCTCTTTCTAACTTGACTTTCCCTCGTGCTTGTCCCCTGACGCAGTCCACTTTGGCTTCAAATCGTGCAATGGCTCACACTCAGCTAAAGAATTGGGGTTTTGTTGTTGACAACTGCAACATTGCGTTAAGATTTGACGAGACAAATGTGAAGGCTTATTTTCGTCTTGCCAAGGCTCACCAATCGAGGCGGGAATGGGAGTTAGCTTATATCGCCGCCGAGAAGGGCCTCGCACTCGAACCTGACAATAAAGACTTGCTGAAGATGGTCAAAGCTGTGGAGCAGAATGCGAGGAACGCCAGGGTTCAGAGGCAGAAGAAAGAGAGGGCTAGGGCGGAGAGAGTCGGTTATGTTAAGCGATTGTGGAGGGCATGCAAGAATAGCAACATCAAACTCGGCCGAGTGCCGCTTATTGCGACCCTGAATGACGATGACGTCGATGAGGAGGAGGAGGAGCAAATCGAGAATCAATGGGGTTATCACCATCCCCATAGTGGGAAGCTGCCAAAGTTCGATAATGAGAATTCCACCTCTGTGACCTCATGGCCAGTTCTCTTTGTTTACCCCTCTCACCACCAGAGTGATTTTATCGAAAAGTTTGAGAGCAGTGAGATGCTGGCCATGCAGATGGCAGAAATGTTCCCTCATGAAGGACCAACTCCGTCGTGGGACTACAACAATGAATTCACTTGTGATAAACTTGCTATCTACTTCGAGGTTCACGAGGTTTCTTCTGATATCAGCGATGGTGTCGTTTTTTGGGAGAGCGTCGAAAAGCTCTCCGATATGGGGTCCTGTATGAATTTCTTTGAGAATGCGCGTGCATTAAAGGGAGATGATGGCCTCGAGGCGCAAGAGAAGGCGCGCACGAAAGAGCGAACAAGATTAGGAGCTGTTAAAAGAAAGTGGGCAGAGAAGAGGGGCAAATGGGCCAGGCCGGATTTGCCAGGGGTTGTTAGGGTTCACCCGGCAATGACGCTGATTGATGTTCTGACAGATGAGAGATGCGTTGTGGCTAATTTCATCCCGAGCTTTATTCTGATTCCCGAGGAGCACGAGGCGCACAAGAAGTTTTGCAAGGAAAGGGAGGTGTTGGGATTATTGGCACCGAAGGAGTGACGAAGGTAGAGGAGAAAGTGGTGTTTTTGCCCTTAAATATAGCTTTTTTTGTGCGCAGAACTATTTCATAACATTTAATTCTCCTCACAGGCCCATCTCATTTCCGCTGGCTGCGGACAGAGCACTTCGTGTCCTAACGACCCGCTGGTGAGCTTCTAACGCTTTTTCTTTGTAAGCTCCGCTTTTTTTTTGTTCCTTGGCGAGCTTGCTCTTCAGCTTGTTTGTCTCTTCTTTCATACGGGATTTCAACTTCTCCCGGTCAGCCTCGATCTGCTTCTTCATGTCGTTTATGGCAATGAGATGTTCTTCTCGTTGTCTGTCAGCGTTGTGACTTAACTTCGCGACCTGTGTCAAACGCGATCGAAGTTAGTAGATGCTTGCGGTATTGGTAGATTTTTTATTGTCAATTGACAGCGCGGTGGCTCACCTTCTCCTGCAGGATATCCACGCTCTTTTCCAACTCGAACTTATCGGACTTGATCTCACTATTTTCACGTTCCAAGTCTCTACAGAGAGCCTTACCCTCCTTAATGATCTTTGCATCCGCCTTCTTTTTCGCCTCACTCTCGGCCAGAGAGTGCTTGAGCGCCTCGATCGTATCCTGAAAACCAGCTGCCCGAGCAGCGATGACCTCTTTTTCGCGAGAGATTCGGCTTGCGTTGCTCTTACTGTGAGCAGCAAAAGACTTTTGATTAGAATCATCCTGAATCGACTTATAACGCCGCTTTAGCGAGCATAGCACGCAGTCCTCACCTCGTCTCACTCTCGCTCGTCACACGTTGAAGGTTGCTCGCATATTCAACATCGTTCCGCTTCTTGCTATCCTCCAAACGAATGACCTCACTCTGAAGCACCTCAATCTGATCTTTCAGTTTCGCGACAGCCTCTCTACGCAAAATAACGTTAGCAGCAAAGGTGACGCGTACAACTCCTTCGAATATCTTCACTCACCTTGCCTCCTTCTTGCTTTTCTCCTCACCCAGTGCGACCTTCCTCTTCGCTTCGATGAGCTGTGTCTGGAGATTCTCTCCGTGCTGTTCTGCGTCCCCCTTGGCAGCTCTCATCGAGGACAGAGCCGATTGGAGCTCTTCGCGCTCGAGATCAAACACCCTCCGTGCTTTTGCAATCTCCTCGACACCCGCAGCCTTCGTCTCTATAACTTCCCTCTCTCGGTCAGCAAGCATCTTCTGGGCCCTGTTAGTGTCGGCGCGGCAGCTCTCCGCAATACTGGCGGCTACAACGAGTGCGAAGATGAGTAAAAAGTACCATGGCAATTGGTGGAGGGGGCAGGAAGTCGAAGAGGCAAACAAAATGGTTAGAGAGTTCGCCCAAGTGCAAAGCGGAGGTGATGAGGGTTTCACCGTCGTCGAGCGCAAATATCAAGTGTATTATGCTCTTCTGGGTCTTTTGACGACAAGACAATACTTGCTGTGGTCGCTCACCTTCCTTTGCCTGACCCTTGAGTCGGACTACCTCAGATTCGAGTGACGAGATTTTCCTCAAGTATCCGTCCTTGTCAGCCTCCAAAAGGGCACATCGGCTGTGAAGCGACGCGATCTCGCTCTGGTTACTGGTAATGAACTCGTGTTTTTCAACTTCTTCCCTTTCTTTGGCGCTCCTGACCTCGCTGATTTCTTTTCTGAGCTCCTCCTCAATTACTCTCTGCTCCTCCTGTTTCCGGCGCAACCGCTCGTTCTCCTCCTTTTCCACCCCTCTTTCTTCCCTCTGTCTCTCCTCTTCCTCTTTCACTGCTTTGACAAGCTGACGTTCCAACGCCCCGACCTCTTCCTTTCTCTGCTCGTGAGCTGACTCAATCTCGTTCCCGCTGCTGATGCTGAACTGCTCAAATTCAGTTCGGCAGAGCTCATATTCCCGCCGGACGCGAAAAAACATCTGCCGCCACTTATCGATCTCGCCTTCCATGCTCTCAACACGAAGACGGTGGCCTGATTCTAGTTCCTCTTGGAGCTGAATTCGAAGCATGTCCATGTCTTGTGGCTGCAATTTAATCTGCATCTCTTCGAGTTCCTTTGTCCTACTGGTAAGTTGTGCTTTCCATTTCTCGACCACTATTTCCACATTTTTCTCCCTCTTGGTACTTTTATCCATGTACTCCTGCAAAGATGAGCGGGTCTCACCGTACCGTTTCTGGGTCCGGATCAATGCCGTCTTCATCTCATCATAGTTTTCCTTCAAGAAGACATTCTCACGTTTCAGTTTATGGCTATAGGTGAGGGTTTTCTGAAGGTCACTTTGGAGCGTCGTGATCGAAGTCAGGAGGTCAGCATAATTGGCGTTCGAGGTATTGTTTTGGCTCAAGGAGGGGCTTGGGTTGGAGTTGGGGTTGGGGTGGTCGTTGGAAGTTGATGTGTGCTGGGCAGACTGAAAAGATTCCGATTGCGTGTGGGGTTCTTGATGGTCCATTTCCGTACCAAAGAACCGTTGCTCGAAACTTTGTGTCTTTATGGTGGTATGGTGTTTTTTGGATGTGAACTTCCAGGTGTATGTTTGAATGGGGCTAGCAAACTGTCCAGGGGAGAGGGGCAAATTGGGGGAAAAAAAGGTTCGGTTGGCGAACAAGGAGCCAAAGGATATCAATTCGGTGCCTCAAATACCTAATCGGATAGTATTTTGAGCTTGAATCACATGTGGAAAAAAACAAGCAGAACGACGGCTCGGAGCTGTCGCCAACTTGTCTCAGCACAGTTTTCGGGCATCAACTATATATTTTTTGCTACAATCGAGTAGAAAATTGATCTAATTCGACTCTTCTGCTATTTAAAACTAACAAATCGTGACTAGACCACCCTTCTGGTGTCCAAGAGATCCGCCAATTTTTGCTTCGGTTTGGCTGCGTTTGCCCCCTATTTGCTATGAGTGGTCCATCTCCTCGTCGTCCCCCTGTCAAGAGGACCACAGCGGAGCGTTCACCGATGGTCAACAGCAATTCCATATTCCTCTCCTCTGGAGTAGGTCCTGCCAACAGCAGTGGGAATGGTCTCAAGAGGATGGACATGAGGGTTAGTCCAAGCACCGCAGCGATGAGAAACATCGACAGGAGCGGCGGAGAAGGTAAGTTTGCTTGGTTGAGTAACCGTGAATCTGATATATACTCTACTCTAACACCTCTCAAATCACAACTGTGATAAAAACAACTGGTGATGACTTGAATAATAGCGACAAAAACCCGTACCTCTCGTCAGAACAAATTCCTTTCCGCCGCCCTTACCCAAAACAGTGCTCTGAGCACTTCCTCAAGGGATATGCCTCCTCCCATTCCTCGAAACCCCCAGAACCCCCCCAAACCACCTCTTGCCAATGCCTCTGCAGATTCTGATGTTGTTGACTTCGAAGCCATGGACGCCCTGGACCTTTCCAACACCGGTAACGAGGGGATGTTCGAAGATGAGATGGATATGGTTGACATGAATACGTATGCTCCGCAGGAGCAGTTTGGGGCGATCAACGAGGGGTGGAACGAGGGCGAGTACTACGATGCTATGGCCATGAGGAACAATGCGCAAATCATTGACACAGGAAACAACTCGACCGGAAGAATACGAAAGAGCACATACAAGAAGTCACAGGGCTATGGAGAAGCCGTTGAAATCGGAGGAAGCGGCCAAGGAAACAACCAGTACACCAGAAAACCGCTCAAAATAACCCGCTCCAAGCCCAATCTATCCACTTCTTCCAACTTCACCTCTGACGGCAAGCCTAACTGGGATGAGCGAATGAAAAAGTCCCTCAAGCCACGTGCCGAGAGGAAGCCGCCTGTGGGAGGGAAGTGGACTCCTGAGGAAGACAAAAAGCTGACCGAGATCGTTGAGGAGGGCGGCGCAAAGAACTGGAAACGGATCGCTGAGCAGTTGGGTACCCTGAGGAATGATGTGCAGTGTCTGCACAGGTGGAACAAGGTCCTCAAGCCTGGGTTGCACAAGGGGCCGTGGACGAAAGAGGAGGACAGGATCGTTAGTGCGATGGTATTCAAATACGGTGTTGGCATGGTAAAATGGAGTGTAATTGCTAGTCAGCTTCATGGCAGAATTGGAAAACAGTGCAGGGAGAGGTGGTTCAACCACCTGGATCCTACAATAAAGAAGGGCGAGTGGAGCGGCATGGAAGATAACGTTGTTTTTGAATCCCAGCTCGTTTTCGGGAACAGATGGAGCGAAATAGCGAAGTTGCTCCCTGGTAGGACCGAGAACGCTGTCAAGAATAGGTTTAATTCTAGTGCCCGGAAAAAGTGGCTCAAGTCACAGCCTGAGGGCCAGCAGGATCGGAGCGCGACTGGAATCATAAAAAACCCCGACCCGAATGAGATTAAGAGGGTGTATGCCCTCGCAGAGCCGCTGTTCGCTTTGGCTGCGGTAGAGGAGGAGGCAAGGAAGGAGATGATGGAGGAGCAGATAAGGTTGAAGAAGCTGGAGGCAGAGGGTGTAGTAAGGGAGTTGAATCTTGGGGGGGCAGATGGCAACACGGTGTTAGAAAGAAGGGATGCGCATATGGTCGGGCTTGTCGGGCCTGGGGCGAGAGGTGGGGGGGAAATAGGATTGGGGTTGGGACTTGATGGAAGTGGGAGTGGTATAATTGTCTGCCCCCCTCCGCATCTGGATATGCCAGTTTATGACAATGACAATGCCAATACCAATGCCAATACCAATGCCAATGCCAATGCCAATGCCAATGCCAATGCCAATGCCAATGCCAATGCGAGCATTATCACGAGCGAAGACGGATCCGGGAAACCTCCAGCACCTGTAATAAACATAGGGAGCATTTATGATCATCTAAGCATTGAGATGCTGCAGGAACCTGGAAAGGTACCAGTTGGGGAGGCAGTCAGCCAGGTCGAGGCAGTAGCGAGGGAAATGAGTGGCAGTGGCGATGGTAGCGGCAACCGTAGCAATAACGGCAACGTTAATAAGGATGCAAGCGGCAGTGGAAGCTCAGTTAGTGAATTTAGCTCCTTCAACCCCCCCAGCGTACCCTCCGACATCACATCGAGTTCCTCTCCAAGCAGCATGAGTGGGATGCCCGATCATCTGAGGCCTCCGAGTATTTCCGTAATCGCAGCGAATAACATAACCAACAGAAACAATACCAACACCAACACCAAAACCAAAACCAACACGATGACAAGCGAGACACCTGTCACTCAGGCTATGAGACTTGTAGGGGCTCATAATAGAAATACAAAGGGGGGCGAGAGCAGGAGCTCGAGGAGCAGCAACAGCAACAACAGCAGCAGCAGCAACAACAACATCAATGTCTCGCCTCTCACCCCCGCTTCGACAACCCACACACCCTCTGCCCTCTTCCGCCCTCCTCTTCCCTCTTCCCCGACTGTGGAAATGGCCTCCAGTGTCGATTCGACGCCATTTGACCTCAGCTATGGTGTTGCCAACTTCCACAATCTCGATAAGAAGGAACAGAGAGAAATAATGAAGCAACTGATCGAGCGGGAGATCGTCGAGAGAGTCGGTGGAATGAGTATTGGCGACAAGGATGGCGATATTGCCGCTAGCTTCGCAGGTGGTGGGGAGAAGGAAGGGGATGCAGGTGGACACCATGACAAAATTACCCCCGGAAATAACACATTCGCGACACTCCGTAATTTTTCTCCTCGTCTCAGTCAATTTTTGAGCGACGAGGACCCTGGGGGAGCTACAGGCATGACGCCCAAGGGCGAAATAATGGGGGAGACACCTGTCGGGGGAGGGAAAGGCGGGAACTTGGACAAAAAGATTTTACAGGAAGCGGTCAATGCAGCAGCGAGAGCCGTAGGACAGAGAGGAGGAAGACAAGAAGAAGAGGGAAGGGAAGACGGGGAGGATGATGGAGGGATCGGTAGTGTTATGGACATGATCATGACGCCATTAGGGATGATGTCAGGCGATGTTGGTGATAGAAATGGCGATGATAATGGCGTCAGCGACATCGCGGGCAATCTCGACAACAGCGACGATCTCGACCTAGACGAGTACACGCGGAATCTGCTGATGGAAAATTTATAAACGGCCGGTATGAATGGCCCTGATGATGGATATGTAATTTTTGTGAAAGAATGCGCGTGAAAATTTAGATGAAGACATGATGACGACAAAAATAGGGCTTTTTTGTAACTTTTGCAAGCCATTTTTGCGAGCTACTTTTGCAAACAAGCCCAACATTATTATTAGCCCACAAAATACAATTATTGTCATTTAATTTCCCAGCTGTGCCATAAGTGCTGCAACCTCATCTTGAAGCGATTTGAGCTTGCTCACTGCGTTCGCCTTCATCGACTTGTCCATAGTGTCAACAACCCCAGGCACGGCAAGATTCACAAACGAGCCATCCCCCGTGTCCAACTCCAGCGCGATGGCTGACTGCGAGTTAACCTCATTGTTCTTCCTCTTCTTGATCGTCGCAATCATTCGTGCGTCGTCCTGGGCAAGGGGCGAGCCATTCATGCTCATAACTACCTCACCGTTTCGGGGGACACGCATTGTCGCAGGAGTGTTGCAAACGAGACGATTGGGCTTCAGAGGAGTCACCGTATCGTTTCCGTAGGTGTTTGTATTGTTTTGGAGAGCCTTGATAGCTGAACGCGTCACCCGCGAATTTTGCTTGCGACCTCCTGGTGTCTCCGGTGCCTAAGAGAATTAAAATAAAAGAGAGCAAAGCAAGCAATGGAATGGAGTGATTAGCATAACACAATATTGCGAGCGTCGATCGCGAGCGTCGATCGCGAGCGAAGATGAACAGCTCGCGAATATTTAAAAGCTATTGACAACACTGCTTTTTGTTGTCGCTCGTCATGTTTCGAGCACTCACCGCATTCTCTCCCGTCCTCGCCCTCTTGCGCGCCGTGTTGACCACATCTTCGATTTCTTTGTCCACACTCTTTTCAGTAACGGATCTTACACACCCCCCGTACGTCTCCTCAAACTCCTTCAGCCCCATCTTTCTGATGGCCTTAGGCATTCTCATCAGCTCCACCTGAAGCGCATTGCGAAGCTCGATACAACCCCGTTCGGCTGCGTCACGGATCTTACGGCAACGGAAGGTTACCTCGTCCTCCAAGTCCCGTATCAGTGCCTCTACGTGTTCAGCATTGGTGCCGTCCAGATGTTGGTCGATGAGGTCGTTATCTTGTTGAGCTTGTTGGAGAGAGAGAGAGTGAGCCCGTGACTCTCTTCGTGCCCTCCGGGATTTTCGCGACGAGGATGGAGGAGCTGTCATCGAGGACGAGGACGACGAAGAAGAAATAGAGTCGGATCGTTTTTTAGCTGGCGTCTCAAGAATTTCGTTCTTGCTGTTTGTCGAGGGGGCTTCAGGCTCAGTAGCCATCGCAATTGCGTGATTTCGACGCCTGCTCTTTCTTGAGGAGCGCATAGACATTCTTTAGCGCCGGAAAAATAAAAATAACTCGCGTTCAACACCCGAGAGAGTCTTATGGGGGGGGGGGAGGTAAATTTAGAAGAGGTTTTTGAACGGTAGTATTAAGGGAGAGAAACAAAGTGAAAATAATCAAAGGGATACGGATAGGGATTCTTTAGTCGATAGAAACGCGTATGATCCAGAAAAATCACTGTAAACGAAAAAAAAATGCCCTTTGAGGAAATTTGCACCGGCCATTTTTCGGGGCTCGCGGGGCCGGGATTGGGATTGGGTGTTCAGAACTTCACCCCGAAACTAGTATTATGTAAGTGCCAATCCCAGAAAAAAGCTCTGTTCCGGTATCCCATACCCTGTTCACGCAAGGATCCGTTTCTTTTAATCGAGAATAATTTGATCATTCCTTGTTTCTTACTTGCTAGACCAATCATCCCCCTCTCCCGTTTTCCTTCCCCTCTACCCCTTATCTAACTCAACCTTACCTCTATCTTTTTATCCCTACTACAGAATAAAGATGGGAAAGAACGAAATTGAAAAACCGTTGATTGCAGTTGAAACTGGTACTGTTGTCCAGGATGATGAAGAGGCTAATGCGGATGACCGCAAGACTCTCTTGATATCTCTGTGCACTGTAGCGATGAGTATTCCAGCCCTCATTGGTGCGTGATGTTGGCCCGCCCTCGTGATAGGGCTAGTGGGCGGTGCCGTGAGCAGTGGCGCACGCGCATTTGGACATTGGATCAGCTTGGGAGTAACAGCGTTAATGATGACATTAGTGACGCTCTTCATTTACAGCAAGAGCAAACTTCGTGCGCAGAACAAGACGAAGGGGTGGTGGAATTGGTACGGCCCCACCATCCTCGTCGCCGTCGCTTCATTCTTCATTCTCGCGGAGCCTGTCCGCCACTGTGTGCAGGATCTTGGCTGGTGGAAGGAGTGTGGGGACAACGATGTCTTCCCCCGGTACAACCAGACCTGGAACGACGGCTGCAAGTGGTCCTCCAGTCAGTACCACTGCGAGGCGCTGTGCTTCGTGGATGCGGAAGTGAGCGCCCCCGTGGACGAAGGCCACGGGGGAGAAATTGACTACGGTGCTGATAACACAGAGTGGTGCATGTCCAATAACGGCAAGGGGTCGTTCGTCAAATGCTCCGACACTAAGTATGCGGATGTTAGTGATTTTGTGAACGCAGATGACGTCAGCAATCTCCTCACAGGTCAGTTGTCATGGCAAGACGACGACTGGGATGGTGGAAAGGTCAACAAGGGAGCGTGGAATGGAAATACCTGCCACTGCACTGATAACGAGTCCATGTCAAACCTATCTACCGTAGGGAATATCTTCACCATCGGCTTCACGTACTTCGGCTTTTTCGTCATGACGATTGGCGTGATGTGGAACGCCGAGATTATCAAGAAGTTAGGTAAGGCACGGAGTCAATTCAAGGCCCTCAGGGACCCCGAGTACGCTAAGAGTTTGAGGCAAAACGGGGAGTACCAGGTTGACTACGTGAAGAGACTCGTTGCGAAGAACCCCTGCATTGTATTTAGCAAGACGACCTGCCCGTTCTGCTTTAAGGCAAAGACCGCACTTGACGAAGAGAACTTTAAGTACGAGGTGATTGAGCTCGATCTGTTGGATAACGGTTCTGCAATCCAGGAAGCGCTCAACATCATCACGGGGCAAAGGACCGTCCCCAACGTATTTATCGGAGGGTCTAGCATCGGAGGAGGAGACGACACTGTCCGAATGCATACAAATGGAGAGCTTGGAGAGCTCTTGAGGGATGCTGGTGCCATCTCTGTTTAAGGTTGGTTTGTCCAAGGGAAGAGATGATGTACCAGTGTATTTGATGTATTTGTTGTTACCAGTATTACCAAAAATTGTTCCTCGGAAGCAAATAAAGTTGAATCGAGATCACTACGAACTGTAATGACGGCGGTGAAATCCATCGCCCGAGAAAAAAAAAGAACCAGCAATCCCACCTCAACTTCTTTCTTCTTGCTTTGTCCAAGCAAGATTCCAGCAAATGCAGAGAAACAACTCAAGCGAAATATACTTCTGCCATTTGCAAGAGGGAAAGTCCGGGGTGGGAGAGCAATGAGGTCCTTGTTTGTAGTGTGTGGAAGGAAGCAATACTAAAACTTGTCGATCGAGAATTATTAATGTAAAAACAAAATTATGGTACGTTTGGTTAACACGCGTGATTGTAAATTAATGCATGCATTACTGCGACATGATCGTTTATGATAACGCCGAAAAAAATTACGACGTGGTATCATCAATAAGAAGATCATGCAAGATCATTGGGGCGGCAAGAAGTATTCGTCTCAGGCGATTTCATAGATAAAGCAGATTCATGAGCTCGCTGAGACTCTAAAAGTTCCTGTCCCACATATCTCTGTCGATGGCGGGGTGTCGACGTCCAACAGCAGCATCCCTTCTTAAACCCGGAGCGAACGTTTTTTTTGGGATCGCCGGTGTTCGGTGTTTTCCGCCGAGGACAAAGGGCAAGCTATCGCTGCACTCCTTCATCCCCGCCATGTGCCAAATATTATGAATAATCACTAAATGAATGGGTCTAAACTCCGACCTTCGTCGCGTAGCTTCCACTTGTTTTCCAGAACTTCGTTCCTTCTCTCGTCTCAGGACAGAGCCACGTTGGTCGCTCCTAGCTGTCCTTGCTGAGCATCTTCACAAATTTATTGTTCGATGACGAAGATGACAGAGTCGAGGGTAAGGTGATTGATTGATCTAGACCCTTGGGATTTTCGTAGTGACTGTAATCGTTGCTGTTGCTAATGCTGCGTTCACCATGGGGCGAGGTCTTAAAGAGGTAGAGGGAAGGGAGTAGAAGAAGGAACTATGAGCGTGGTGGAAAAGTGAGTGATGTTTAAGTCATTCCAAAGCAATTCATCAATGTAGGGTAACCTAGATCACCTGCTTGTCGACTGAAAGGACATTTCAGACGATAACGAGAGCTCCATTGTTGTTGTTAATCAAGCACACTTGGCTATTTGAGATGATTTTTGAATTAAAGGGGGAAGTCTCGACAACTGAATTCCCCTTTATATTACACGTTCCCGTCTTTATTCGTCGTCCACAGTGCCTATTACACGTTCCCGTCGTCCACAGTGCCACAATTTACTCTCACTTTATCATCTTAACCCCTAAAATTGACGGCATAGGAAATTGTCACACGAACTCCTTGTGCCCCCTCCCATGTCTTTTGATTCAGGAGCCCAAGAAATCGTCATTAACGAGGACGTTGAGGCTTCTACTCCTACTACTCCTACTGCTGCCGCTATTTCTACTTCTGCTGTGGCTCCTACTCCCTCATCGAACTCCTACTATCCGTTTATCAATACTTTTTGCGAGGTTAGATATGCTCTTAGTAATCTGAGACCAGATGAGGCGATGACATGCATAAGCAAGTCTTTCCCCAAAGAAATCATCCAGGATACATGTCGCAACTCTGAGTACCACATTATGCTGCATGCACTCCTCAAACTGGAGGCTACAATTGGAGATGCTGCTACCATTTTTGCTGGGTGGAAAAAGCTCAGGAGAAGTGCGAGAACACTTAATACAAACAATGTTTCACCACTCAAAAATTGGTTTAAACGCTCCTCCCTCATTATCCTCCTGGCTGTCCTCTCCCAAGGGAGCGAATTCACCTCCAATCTCCTCAAATTATCAACTTGGGAGTGCAAGGAGACTGAGGAAGACTACTTGAAACGGACGAAGAAAAGTGACAAATCCAT
>ERZ651776.1817-NODE-1817-length-24676-cov-3.347738_pt1 | contig 24676 bp, 50 predicted proteins | sample MGYA00514761_ERZ651776 | MGnify/ENA metagenome assembly ERZ651776 | reverse complement strand
GGAAAAAATAATAAGAACAGGTTTTCCAGAAGGAATTACAGACGAACTTGTAAAATCTGGTGATTTTGCAGGTCCTATGTTAAAGGCAATACAAAATCAAAATAAAAATGGTGGGTTAGATACGATTATAGGTAAGGAACAAGTAAAATTATTAAAAGAAGTTTTAGAGACAACAGTTAAAATGTCTGATGCTAATTTAAAAGGTACCGCTGGATTAGCACCTGCTGCTTTTGTGGCTGCAGCAGGATACAGAGCAGTTAGTGCTCCTTTAAGTTTTATTACAGAAATAGGTAAAATATTTCTTATGGGTAAAGCTTTACGTTCAGAGACAGTTTTAAAATCTATGACTACTGCTAATTTAACATCTAGGCAAATGAGAAGAGCTAAAGAATTAGGTGTTAAAATAGACGATTTACAATCTATTAGAAGTAAAGAAATAGATGAGTTTATGAGACAAAATGTTAGAAAGTATACAACAATGGGAACGGTTGAAAGCGTTGGAGCAGGAGGTGAAGCCGTGGGCAGAGAACTTGTAACACCTGCAACAGAAGCTATACAAAGTGAATTAGAAGAAAATGATATACAAATACCAACTAAAAACCAAGTAGTTAGTCAGGCAAAAAACGCACTTAATCAGGTAGAGCAAAATAAATTACTAGGTATCAACTAATGGAAATGGATCCAATGATGATGTGGAATATAATTATAACCGTGGTTCTTGGGCCATTTGCCTGGGCATTTAGTAAAATGTTTTCAGAAGTAAAAAGACTACAAATTTTACTAAATAGAACAAGAGAAGACTACGCAACAAAATCTGAGCTTAACAATGAAACAAAAGAAATAAAAGAGTTAGTTCTTCGATTAGAAGTAAAGCTTGATAGATTCATTGAAAAGCATAATGGTTGAACCTATATCTGCAGCGCTCGCTGGAATTGCATTAGTTAAAAAAAGTGTAGATTTTATTAAGACAAACATCACAGCCGTACAGGATATTGGTGATGTTATAAGCCATGTTGATAATGCTTTAAATGGTCAACAACAAGTTATAAGAGAGCGTGAAAAAAAAGGAGCCGATCCGTTCGCTGTTGAGAACGTGGCCAAGGAAGTAATTGACGCAAAACTTGCTCAAGAAGCTTTATATGAAATGAAACAATTAATCAATCATCGTTTTGGTCATGGGACATGGGAGTACATTCTCGAAGAACGCAAGAAACGTATTGATGCAAAAAAGAAAGCCATAAAAATAGCAAAAGCTAAAGCCAGACAAAAACAAGAAGAAATGGTAGAAATGATTAGGAATATAGCTTTAGTTGTAGGTGGTTTTATATTTATAGGGTTATGTGCTTTTTTAGGATACATATTGTTTATATCAAAAGGAGTGGCACACTCAGTAGAAGGAGATGAAAAATCCTGTAAACTATATGAGCCTAAATACTACTTAATTTGTTTATCTGAAGGAAGAGGCTACGCTGATACACAGTTATATTTAGATTACAAATTACAAAAAGATAATTGGATAATAGAAAAAGGAGATTAATATGACACCAGAGAATTTAGATAAATGGCGCATTTGGCCAAGACTACTAATAACGCTATATGGATTTGCTTTCTTTAGAGTTACAGAATGGTTTATGAATTTACCAGATCCAACAAACGCTCAATCTGCATTTGTAAGTGTTATTGTAGGAGCAGGAGCGGCTTGGTTTGGTTTATATTGTAACACTGGTAAAAAAGAATAATATATGGTATTAATAGGACATGTCTTATTTAATATCGAATATCCCACATTTTAAAGCGTGGGTACGAAAAGAATTTACACACAACCATATAAAATATCGTGGCGATTATTTACATGCTTTAGTCATAGCAGTTAATACTATTCCTGATCGTTGTTTATCTTTTCAAGTTGTATTTACAGGTATAGATGAAAAAAAGAATGTTTATGGTGGAGCTATGTGGGCAAGAATGCCAATTACTAGTTTAATTGCCGATGAAACTCTTGAAGAATGGCCTAGTAGAATGGACACACATCTTGCACAACCTTGGGATTGCTCTTCACGTAATCACTCTATTATTGTTATGGACAGAGTAAGTTCTAGTCCTTGGATGTGTAAAATAGGTGGTAAGTTTTTTAAAGGTCGTTATTTGTTTACCGTGGATTACACAGATAGTCATATCTCAGATGATCCTGCCCAACATAAGCAGAGTCATGTACTGCAATTAATTGACTCTGGTTCATGGACTGGTAATATAGTAGCATTACCTAATAACAGAGTTAGGGTAACTAATCCTGCTTTATGGGTTACTGGCGAAGGTGCTCCAGATTTTAGACCAAGCCAATATATTCATACGGCAGAAATACACGATAGTTATACTGACCCTGATATTACATTTGATAACTTATATAATGAGGAGAAATAAATGCCTGGAAATAAAATGAGTAAATACATGGCTAAAGGTGGTAAGTACATGTCTAAAATGGCTAAAGGTGGCAAGTACATGGCTAAAGGTGGTGCTAAAAAAACTACTAAGGTTATGACAGTTGCGCAGATAAGAGCTGCAGCTAAGAAAAAAGGTTATAAATTGGTTAAATCCTAATGGCTGTTAAAAGAAAAACACCTACAAAAAAAAGAAAATCTACAAAAAAAAGTGGATCTAAACCAACTAACGCTGCATTGTATGCAAAAGTTAAAGCAGAGGCTAAAAGAAAATTTGATGTTTATCCTTCCGCTTATGCTAATGCTTGGTTAGTACGTACCTACAAAAAACGTGGTGGTGGATACAGGAGCGCATAATGGCTACTAAACCTAAGGGCGGTCTTAAAGCTTGGTTTGGAAAAGGTCCTAAAGGAGATTGGGTAGATATCGGATCTCCAAAGAAAAAAGGCAAGTTTCAGGCTTGTGGTAGAAAGTCAACAAAAACAAGTAAACGCAAATATCCTAAATGCGTACCAAGAGCTACTGCTCAACGTATGACTAAATCTCAAATAACAAGTGCTGTAAAAAGAAAAAGATCCGCAGGTAATGTAGGTAAAAAACCTACAAATGTAAAAACATTTGTTAAGAGAAAAACAAGGAGGAAAAATGCCAGAAAAACTGGATAATATAACAGATTTAATATCATTACATGAGGGCGTAAGGTATCGTGTATATGATGATGCAAACGGTAAAGAAGTAAAAGCAGGTGATACTTTAGTGGGTCATCCTACTATTGGCGTTGGTAGAAATGTAGCGGCAGATGGTATTGGTATTACTAGAGAAGAAATAAATTTTATGTTAATAAACGATATTAATAGAGTAAAAGGTGAAGCAAAAGATTGGATCTTTTTTAACGGTCTTAGTAAAGTCAGACAAGCCGTAATTATAGATATGTTATTTAACATGGGTAGAACAAGATTTAACCCTAGTAAATGGCCTAAGTTCTTTGAAGCTATAGGTAATCACGATTGGAATAATGCCTCAAAAGAAATGTTGGACAGTTCTTGGAGTAAACAAGTAAGAACAAGAGCTGAAAGATTAAGTGGTATGATGAAAAAAGATAAGTGGCCTGCATCTTAAATTAAAGAGTCAAAGTAATATAGTAATTTATCCCCAAATTTCTTATTAACAGTTGTGTTTGTTATTTAAAATACTTTGACTCCAACAACTAAAATAATAGTTTACAATTAAAGATCAAGAACTTTTATTCGCCCCAACTATCGCCCACTTCTACATCAATTTTAGAGGGTATTTTCATTTCTGGAAAACAATTTTCCATATAATTTTTTATCTTAATTGCTTCACTAGATTCGCTAATAGAAAAACAAAGTTCATCATGTACGGTTAACATAGGTAAATATCCGTTATCATAACATATCTTCATTGCTCTTTTTGTTTGATCAGCACTACTTGCCTGTATAAGACGGTTTAAAGCTTTATAGGTAAAAGCTACTTGATAATTATCTGGATGTTTTTTCTTCCAATCTTTATCTCTATCTTCTAAAGGTGTGTCTAATATATTTTGCCATTCTTCTTCTAACTTATCCATATGTATAGCTTTTTTATATCCACCAAATCCTTTAGGCTCACGCATAGGAAATCTACACTTTCTACCAAAAAGAGTTCTTATCTCTCCTTTGTTTGTAGCCACTCTCATAACAGCAGAAGCCATGTTTTTTATAAAAGGTACTTTTTCATCGTACTCATTTCTAAGTTGTTTAGCCTCATCAAAAGATATATCTCCTAAAATATGTGCTAACTTACCTATACCCATACCATACATAATTCCAAGATTAATTGTCTTAGCTAAACTCCTATCTATGTCTGCTATATCTGCAACCATTTGATGAAAGTCTATATCGTCTTTACTATAACTTGTAACAATCTCTTTTACTTTAGGGTGCTCTTTTGTTTCTGGAGTTAAAGAAGCATAATGCATCAACCACCTTGGCTCTTGGGCACTATAATCTAAACTTGCCCACTTACAACCCTCTTCAGGTAAAAACAGTCCTCGTATCATTTTCTTTATCTCAGGATGTCGTGCAGGCACCTGTTGTAAATTAGGATGACTAGATGAAAACCTGCCAGTAACTGTTCCTCCATCACCAGATCTTAATTGATTAAACTCACAATGTATTCGACCTTTATGTTGATGATTAAGAATAGTTTCTATAAAAGTAGTATTTGCTTTATTGTACTCTCGTATTTCTAATATTTTTTTTGCTACAGGATGTTTATGGTTTTTTAAAAAGTGTTTTGTAAAACTAGGTGCGTTAGATTTTTCTGTTCGTTCATAAGTTAAACTTAGTGCGTCAAATGCTTTTGCTAAACTAGTCGCTGTCCACGGTTCAATGTCCACTCCCGTTTCATCTTTTACTTGCTTTAACAATACATCTTCTTTTCCTTGTAAAAGTTTTTTTGTTTTTTCTGCTTTATCTAAATCAACTCTTACACCTTTTTTTCTCATATTAAATATAATAGGTAATAAAGATAATTCTAAATCTAATATCTTATCGCAATTTTCAAATGATAATTTTCTTCGTAACACAGTCCATAAATCATAAGTTAATCTAGCATCCATTTCTGCATAACTTGCTACTCTAGATGCAGGAAGTTTCCACATATCTTTTTTAGCATCTAAACCATGTTGACTAGCCGCTCTCTTTAGTTCGTCTTCTTTTTTTCTTTCTCCTAAATACGTGTAACCTAAAGCATTTAAACTATATGAAAATCTATTTTCATCTACTAAAGGTGCCGCTATCATTGTATCTAACACTTTGCCCGGAACTGTTATACCTTCTGTAGATAACCAACCTAAATCATATTGAGCATTATGAAACACTACAGACATACCATGTTTAAGTTGATCTTTTAACCAACGTAAAACTATACTCTTAGATAAATTACCTCCCCCTTCATGTGCTATAGGTAAGTAAGCTTTCCAATTAGAAGTAGCTACTGCAATACCTATTAACCTACCATCGTTCCTGGCCCACCCTGGACCTAAAGTAATTAAATTAGGATCGTATGTTTCTGTATCAATGGATATGATTTTTTCTTTTGAAAGATCTGGTAAGTTGCTTGGTGGTACCCAAGTCTTTTCGTCAAATAAATCTTGTTCGTACATTTATACCTCGTTACCCCAAACATTCCATTCTGGAGTTTTTTGTCTTGCGAATAGTTCTATTCTAGGCAAATCTCCACATAACTCAACTATTTTATCTCTAACACAATCTGGTTTTTTAGAGTGTCTTTGTATTGGCTCATAAACAACTTGATGAACTGCTTTAGATATTCTTTTTGGTTTTCCTATAGTAGCTAATAAACAAAGTTCTGCATTTGCTCTAGTCCAATAACCCATACCCCAAAAAGTAGAAAAACTATCTTCAGGAATAAATGTAACTTGTTTTGTATTATAATTTTTATTTGTTTTAATCCAAACAAAAGCACAAGTCTTATATGTAAATCCCCATCGTTTAATTGTTTCTATTCCTTCTATCAATTTAGGAAATGTAACCCATATTAATAAAACACAATTATCACTAGCTATTTTTTTTACAGGCATACTATAAATATCTTCGTCATTCATAATAGGATACGGTGTAACTAAATCTCCTGAGTATGTTTTATACTGCCAAGGTGGATCTGCATAAATAATATCGTATTTACCTCCGGGCAAACTAATTTTGTCCACAAAACCCCCTGTGAGCCTGTATTTGAAATAAAAACCTATTTAAACGATCACTGAGTGCTTGTAAAAATACTTTGCTTATGATTATACCTTGTTTTTTAATCATAATCTCTCGCTAATATCATTTCACAATAATGTATTGCCTTTCTGATATCTTCAGCCTTACCTTTAGCTTGATGACGACAAATATATTTAATTACATTACCTTCTGCAAACAATAATTTATTTTTGTTTATAAATTGAGAAGGTTGTATTTTAAGGTTTTGGTAATGCAGACTGCCTTTTGCCCACAAGTTGTTTTTCTCTTTCATGTTCTTCCTTTGTTTTTAATGTAAAGCCATCTCTTATTAAACAAAATAGTTTGTCCTCTACTTCAGCTTTTGTTGGTCTTGTTTTAAACTCTAATGTTAAGTTAATTTTATATGTCATATCACTCCTGCATTTTGTAAACCTATAAAGGTATAGATTATTGTATACATAATTAAAAATTCCATGTTGACCTCCTTTTTATCATAATTGGTAATACCTTTCTGTTTGTGGTTGCATAATATGTAAATTCTTTTTCGCTCTTGTTACTCCAACATAAAACACTCTGTGCTCTGTTGATGGATCTCTTTGATATTCTTTGCTTGCCGCATAAGATATATCTGGAATTAATAAGACATTTTCACACTCACCACCTTTCATAGAATGTATAGTACTTAATTTTATTCTTGGTTTCTTAACATTGTCTCCTCTCTTTAATGCATTTAAAACATAGTTTTGAGTTTGCAATCCTATCTTACCTAATACTTGGTGCCATCTATATTCTTTACCCATTTGCAATCCAACACTTTCTTCAAGTGTTTTTAATCCAATAGTTTGATCAACATCAAATTGTCTAAAAGCTTTTGATGTAGGGCCAAAACCTCTTTTAAAACCTTCTCCAACATTCATATAAGAATATAAATTTCTTAAACTTGTTAAGTTTGCTTCTTTACCTTTACATAAATCTTCCCAAGTAAGTATTGCTTCATACATTTTTTTAGGAATACTAGGGTGATCATGTCTACTATAAATCCATCCTTCATCTTTTAGTTGAGCGGCATAACGATCTAATATTCTATTTGTTCTAGCTAGTATAACCCATTCTCCTTCATGTATAGGAGCATCAGATAAATTATAATGATACGTAACAGAACCCTCTTCATTTTTTGGTTCCCATTTTTTTATCGCTCGACCATCTATTCTTGTTACTATTTGTTGAGCTACTTGCCACACTGCTTTAGGAACTCTATAACTTTGAGTTAAAACTCTTTTTTCTTTAGTTGCGTTTAAAAAACAATTAACATCGGCTCCCTGAAAACTCATAATCGCTTGATCATCATCTCCTGTAAAAATTTGTATGTTTGGATTTTGTCTTAATACATCTACCATCTTCCACTGTAATGTAGAAAGATCTTGAGCCTCATCAACAAACAAAGCTTCTATATCTGGACACTCTCCTTTATTTATAAAATTAGAAATCATATCTGTAAAATCAATTTTATCTTTTCTAGTTTTATAATCTTCGTATGTTTCTACAAACCTAAATAATTCGTTATAGTGTAAATCATAATTGCCTTGCTCTTGAAAAACATCTTCTAAAGATATTCTTTTACTTCTTGATAATTGATACATATTTAAATACGCATCACCTTTTTTAAATCCTACCATATCAAAATCATTTTCTGCATCTTTAGACTTAGTAGTAAAATCTAATCCTATTGCCTCTGATATTTTTTTTAAATCAGTTCCTCTTATAACATCATCTATTTTACAACCTAAAGTATGAAAAGCCATTGAGTGTAATGTTTGAAAAAAAGGTAAATCATCTTCTTGCATATCATAGTCTTTACAAACTCTTTCTTTACTTTCAGTTGCGGCTTTCTTTGTAAAAGAAACATTGGCAATCTTAGAAGGATTTATTCCTTTATCAATAAACTCCTTTACTAATTTAGAGTTTGTTTGAGTTTTACCACATCCGGGCGGTCCTAATATTGTTTGTTCAATCAAAACGGTGGCTCCTCATCTTTATCAACTTCTACTTTTGGTAGATCAACTTCTCCTCTTTTAATTTCTGGTATAGACCAAACTCTTACAGTTTGCCATTTGTTTTTATTATCTTTAAATCTATATTGTTTATCTGCTTCAGATCCACCATTTAATTCTTTTAATCTTTCTGTTATTTGACCTCTAGTATAAATATTAAAATTATGTCTCTTTAAAAAATCTTGTAGAGAACTTAATTTAAAATATGTACAGTCTTCATCTGTCCAGGGTTTACCTGTCATTAATTCTTCTGGACTTCTTGCTTGTAATCTTGCAGTACAAAACATTTCTAATAATTCTTGAAACTGTCCTTTTTGCGTTAACTCTTCTGGAACAGATATTCTTGTAGCATTTGCTAATAAAGCATCTACCATTTCTCTCCAATCTGACTCTTTTAATCTTGCAGGCATTTTATACATTTGTTCCATACATGCTCTTTGAAAGTCTACCTGCATTTGTAATTGTTTTGTAGATAACTCTAACCTATGTCCATCTACATCAACAAACCAAACAGGTGGCTCTGATTCAACTACAGTTAATCCTCCGATAGTAGGCATGGATAAATTTGTACCTACACCAAACTTCATTGTTTTACATAATGATTTATTACAATGACTTTTTAAAGGCTCTTGTTTGCAAGCATAAAAATATTCTTTTTTCTCTAGTTGATTTTGTATTGTTACTATTTCTTTTGCAGGTAACGGTGGAGTACAATGATCGTTGTTATGTTTTTCAAGTAAGTCTTTCCAATTTTCTGGAGAAGCCATTTTATAATACAAACCTATATTTAACATTGTATTATTACGTCCACCTTCTGGTATACCAAACTCTGTTAATTGTCTTAAACAAGGAGGTCCCGATGGTAAAATATTTTTATTTGTTCCTATAACTATGTCTCTTAAATCTTTAATAGTAATTTTATTTTTCTCTGCTTTAGTAATAAAATCTTTTAAAGATACGTCATCTCCTTTATTATTTATTGCATAACGCATTGTGTATTTATAATTAAAGTAAGGAAGATTAATAAAGTTTCCTACATCTCCTCTCTCTACAATTACTTCTTCTTGTTTAGGAAATATTTCACAGTTACCATATCCTAATGCAGAAGCAAATTCTGAAAGTCTGTCTCTTATTTCTGTTGCAGTTATTTTTTCTTTTAAAAAAATATATAAATGTGCACCTCCAGATTTAGATCTACATAATGTAAGAGGTAATTTTAAACTTTTAATTTTCTTTGCTAAATTCTTTAAATCTAAATTGTATTCATCAATATCTAAAACACCAAAACCACATTTATTGTTTTCATCTATAGGTATACTGCCGATACCTCTTTTACCTTCTAAATGTTGTTGTAGTAAATCCAAAGACAACGGCTCTCGGACAATGTAACTTTTAGACATTTGTTTGCCGTGCTTAGTAGAATCTATTAATTCAGTCTGACCGTGTGCTTTAGAAAAACCTTTAAATAATTCGTAAAATCTTTTTGTAAGTGACTCCATAATAAGTATGCCCCCCGAAGGGGGCATTGCTCACAGTTAAAATGGTACGTCGTCTTTATTGGCATCTGTCGGTGGTAAAGCCGTTAACTCACCATCCTTGATACTTGTATGTAACGACTTAGCATCATTATAATACTCTATCTTATCCACCATTTTTTCATGTTCGATAATCCAAGAATACCAAGACCCTTTATCATTTCCCTCTTCTATAGTTTTTAATTTATAGATCTGTGAAAAAGATGGAAGAGTTTTACCATTATGTTTTTGCATCATCATAATACTCATCCATTGTCTTGATTTTTTTAACTGTGTTTTTTTCATGTCCACAATTGCATTCTCAAGAGTTCCATCTTCATGTACTATTTTTACATAGTGTTGAGCAGTTCTTACTAACTCATTACCATTTTCTAATAGTTCCATACCCGTCTCTTTATCTCTTTGAGCTTTTTTTACTTCGTCTGATGATCCAGATAATTCTCCTACAAAACCACCACCTTGTGTACGAGGTACAAACTCTAAAAGTTTTTGTTGAAAGTATGTTGGTATAACAAGTATACCTTCATCTGCACTCCAAAACTTTTTTGTTACAGTGTTAAAAATATCTCCTTGTCCTGCACCTTTTATAAAAGCAGAATCCGTTTTTTTAATTTGTGGACTCATAGCTTGTATTACTCTTATAAATGGTATTTGAACATCAGAAGACGATACTTCTTCAAAACCACCCCCAGAGTCTTTTGCCATTTCCTCTAGGATACTCACTTCTTTATTATTAACTTTACTCATCTTTACCTCCTTTAATTTTAGCGACTTGACCAACATGTGCTTTAAATAATTCTAAGTCTATTTTTTGATTATTCTCAACACGTTCACGAACCAATTTCTTTAATGTAGATGGTTCTACCCACACACGTGCAGTAGTATCCATACCTTTATCATCAAGTTCAGATTGTACTGATCGTGCCATATTGTCTTCATTAATTCCAAAATTAACCATTACTTGGTTCTTAATGAAATCAGAAGCACCTATATCACGAAGATGTGACATAGCTTGTTCCCTTTGAATAGGATCTTTAGGCATCGTTGCACTTACAAAAGTAGAAAGTGAAACGGCATTACCATTTACTTCAACTTTATCCATACCCATTTCTCCCATTTTTGCAGGAATTAAATCAAACATATAAGATTGCTTTTTCTGTTTAAGAGTTTTTAACTCTTCTTCTAAAACATCTATCTGCTTGTTTAGGTTTGTGGCTTGGCGAATCAAATCACTTAGATCTTTACCACCTTCGGTAGATAAGTCTTTAAATTTGTCTGCATCTGCTTCTACCTCTTTCCATATTTCGTTATTCATAATAACATACCTCCTTGTCAGGTTTATTGTTGATAATCTCCAATGCCTCCACGAAAGGAAAGTTTGACGGGATAGTACATTTTTTCTATTCTATCCCACTTCAAAACAGTAACCTTTCCGTCATTGATATCACTGGCAACAGTAACGGCAACTCCAATCAGTGCAGGATCTCCAATTAATAATAAGAAGTCTTTATCAGAAAAGTTTTTAAGTTTTCTCTTAAATAAACTTATTATTCGCCCTGGACTTAGATGTAGTTGTTCTGATGGATTTGCTAATGGTAAAAGTTCACCGTACTTAGTAGCAGATAAAATATCTACTCTTGGATTTTCTTGTACCACGTATACTATTGACATAATGTATCCTTTCTGCTCTTAAACTATGGTCTACAATTAAGTAGACCACAATCATTGGAGTCACACGTAAAATTACGTATACATAAAACTATTCTATAAAATAAATAATGTCAACACTTGACTGTGATATTCCATAATGTACTATGATGGTATATTATGTACAAATTTAAGACACAACCTTTTAAGCATCAAGAAGATGTATTAAAAATATCTTGGAACCAATCTGTATGGGCATACTTTATGGAGATGGGTACAGGTAAATCTAAAGTGTGTATTGATAATGTAGGTATTTTATTTGAGAAAAATGAGATAGATACTTTTGTAGTTATTGCTCCAAAAGGAGTTTACAGAAACTGGTCTAATATAGAGATACCTGTGCATTTACCAGATCATATAGAAAAAGAAATTTGTGTATGGCGGCCCTCGCCAAATAAAAAAGAAAAACAATTATTATTATCTTTATTAAAAGAAAAAGTTCCGGGCGTTCTAAGAATTTTTGTAATGAATGTAGAAGCTTTGTCCACTGCCAAGGGAACATCGTACTTAGCCGCTTTATTAAAAAAATCGGTAACATTATTAGCTATTGACGAATCGACTGCTATAAAAAACCCTAAAGCAAAAAGAACAAAGACGATTATAAAGATAAGTCGTGGAGCAAAATATAAGCGAATCTTAACGGGTTCTCCTGTTACACAATCGCCATTAGATTTATGGGCGCAGTGTAATTTTTTGAGTCCTACCTTATTAGGAGAAACGGGAGATAACTTTTTTCAATACCAATATCGTTTTGCTATTATGAAAAAAACAACGGTTGGTGCTAACTCATTTAATATGGTAGTAGGTTATAAAAACTTAGATAAATTAAATGAATTACTTAAAAACTTTTCTTCTCGTATTATGAAAGAAGAGTGCCTGGACTTGCCTGATAAAGTTTATATTACAAGATCTGTTCAGTTAACTGAGGACCAGGAAAGAATATATTCAGAAATAAAAAACTTTGCTTTAGCTCAAATTAATGATGAAGAGTTTATGACTGCTCCAAATATTATGACGCAGTTAGTTCGCCTGCAACAAGTGTTATCGGGTCATACAAAAACTGATGAAGGAAATACTATAGAGATTAAAGATAATCGTTTGCCAGAACTTATTAATTGTATAGAAGATATGTCGGGCAAAGTAATTATATGGTCAAGATTTCGTTATGATATAAAAAGAATTTACGACACACTTATTAAGACTTACGGTTCCAGGTCCACGGTTACTTACTATGGTGACACTTCTGATGAAGATAGAAAACAAGCAATAGAACATTTTCAAAATGGAGATGCTAGGTTTTTTATTGGAAACCCTCAAACAGGTGGACATGGGATAACATTAACGGCGGCTAACAACGTTGTTTATTTTGCGAATAGTTTTGACTTAGCTCTTCGCATGCAGTCAGAAGATCGTTGCCACCGTATAGGTCAAAAGAAGAAAGTTACCTATGTAGATTTAATTGCAGAAAAAACAATTGATGAAAAGATTGTTAAAGCATTGGTAAACAAAAGAAAGATCGCTAGTTTAGTTATGGGCGATGAATTAAAACAATGGCTAACATAAAAGGAGAAAAATATGCCAGATATAACAAAGTATAAAAGTGTAGCAGTATCAATTGATACATGGAAAAAATTAAAAAGGTTGGAGAAAAAAACGCATCGTTCTCCTGCAAAACAAATATCTTTTTTAGTTGAGATTGCAAGTACTGTTCCTTCAGAAAAAGATTTAATAAAAAGTAAAATAGGAGAAAGTAATGAGTGAACAAAAAGCGCAAGAGTTTTATTTAGAGTTGTCTGAAATGTTTGATGACAATAAATGTTTAGAGCATGAAAAGATTATAGCTTTAATTCGGGTGGCTCTAGAAAAAGGAGGACAAGGAGAAATGGGTGTCTTTAAAGTATGTGATGTTTTAGCAAAAGTTAGAAGCACTACGTTAAAAATGATAGCAGGTAAAAAAGCTAGTTTTGATACAATACTAGAAGACTTTGCTCCTGAAAAAAGCAATAAAACTTTACATTAGATAATGTAGATGGTATTTAATGCTTATGGTAAATACACACTGTAAGTCGGTATTAAGATCTCATTGGGCAGACATTTTGTGTGAATTAAGAAAAAAAACTAAAATGTCTCGGGAAGAATTATCTTTTGAATCAGGTGTCGGTGTTAGCACCATAGAAAACTATGAGCGAATGAAAATATCAGAACCATCTATTTATAAAATGGAATTACTTCTCCGGGCTATGGGTTATGAGCTTGATGCCATCTTTATAGATAATAACTCTTCAAATTAACTTATCTCTTTTTTTTCTTTTTTATCTTTAATTGAACTTTATATACAATGTCTGGTGGCGCCATAAAATAATTAAAACCACTATGCTCAAATATCATAATGGTTTTTTGCTTACTTAGTCCCCACTTAAAAGGTTTTGCGTTATCTTGAATAAGAAGTTTAAAAAAATTATAATCTTTTGGATTATCTTTTTCAGAAAAATACCAGATGTTTTCTACATCTAAAACCATAGCATAAGGATTTGACTTGTGATCAATTGTCCACTTTATGTGTTTGTCAAACTCTACTATCTTTTTTAGATCCATTCTCTGCCTCAATAATTGCTAAACCTATTTTTTCGATGATCTGAGGGACGACCGTGTTTCCCAAGGCACGGAGTCTAGGTACCCGATTGGGTACCCCATAAGCCACTCGACCCACGTTGGGTTCAGAGTCCCACCAACTGCTCCTGCCAATTTTCCTTTTTTCTTTGCTTTTTCGTAATTCGTGTTCTGTCCTCGATCCTTGTAATCCCTTGCCGTTGGTGTCGGAAACATTTGCACCGTGTCTGCTAGACTTAGACTGTGTGTGTTCTTGCCGTCCTTGGATATTCGTCTTCCCGTTTTTGTTAACTCTATGTTTTTGTGTTCTGTTTCTTGAGTCGTCGGTGTCGGAAACATCCATTCTTTCATTCTGGGTGGACGAAGGGTTGTCCCGTTCATCATTTTTCTTGCTTCTTCCTCGGTCAACTGACCCTGCTCCACTTTTCTTCTCATTATCATTGTCATTCCCTCGGACGCATGACCGTATCCTTTTGTCGTCGGGGTTGGCCACATCTCCTGATGCACTACTTGTTCCCTCAGATTCCCAGAGCGAGATCTGTTTTTTCTGTTCTTTTGATTGGTAGAACATTTCTCTTTCTCTCTCGGAGGCAAATGATCCATCGTGTTCGGTGTCGCCCAAGTGTCCGATGATCCAGAGCCTTTGCCTTTGGTGGGGGGCGCCGACCGATGAAGCTTGAATATTAAACGTCCTTGTGGAGTAGCCTTCACTCTCCAAGTCATGTAATACTTCGTCCAAGCCCAATTTGACGAGTCCATTAACGTTTTCTCCAATAACCCAAGTGGGTCGGTGCTCTTTGATAAGTCTAAACATTTCTGGCCAGAGGTGTCTAGGATCGTCTTTCGCTCTTTGATCTCCTGCGACTGAATAGGGTTGGCAGGGGAATCCTCCACAAATAACATCGGGAGTTGTTCGGGTTGTTTCTTTTGTGACATTTTTTATATCTCCTAATATCGGGACTTCGGGAAAATGATGTTTCAATACTGCCTGACAATACTCATCATTCTCCACAAAAGCTATGGTTTCAAAATGACCTGTTGATTCTAGTCCAAGTGAAAATCCACCTATACCAGAAAAAAGATCTAAAACTTTTAGTTTTTTTATCATCTTTTATGTTCCATACATGGGAAAGTTATATTTTTTTCTTATTCTACTTGCAGTCTTTGAACTCATAAACTGTTCGCCCTTTAATATCTGCAATACAAACGTATAAGATAAATCCACTTCCCAAGTAAGTTGTGTAATAGTTAATCCTTTGTCTTTAGCTATCTGATACAACATCTTACTATGGGGGGTCGGGACATTCTTATAGTCATCTAAGTTTACTGCTTTTTTACCCATTTTTAATTCTGTCCAATGCTTTTATTAAACTACTTTTAGAAATAAACTCGTCGTGCATAATGTGTCTTTCTAAAATATCAATCGCATTAGACCAAGTAATTAATTCGGGTTTTTGTTCTTCGGGTTTTTGTTCTGCTTTATTATTCATAATTTCCTCCTATATAATTATCAAATTCTTCTTTTTTAAACTTTCGCGGCACATCGTGAATTCGCCAATCTACACCTTGCCACCCTAAAGATTGTTCTACACCTTGTAAAAATGCTTTTCTTTCTTCTAATGTTTTAAAACTGTAGACGGCTAAATCTGTTTCAGGACCGGGATTCTCTCCCCATAAAATAGTTACATGAAACTTACTCATTTATTTCTCCTATTTTTCATTGGACGATATTCCAGATCTTCCATTGTATTTAACATATTAACTAGATCCTCTAATGCTTTTTGTCCTCTCTTGGTTAATAGTTCGTGATCTTTAAAAACTTTTAAAATAAGATTTTTTAATTGATCTACTTCATACATCTCAAAATAATTTCCTAAATTTTTATGATCCTCTGTTAAAGCTTTTTTTTGATATCCTATGAAAGCCATTGTTTTCTCCTTTCTCTAAAAATAGTTTTTTATAACACTTATGACAATAATATTTTTCATGCTCTAAAACATCTGCTTTAAAAACACAGATACTGCATTTATGTACAGATGTTTTCCAAGCATCATCAAAAAGTCCCATAATACTTCTCCCTAAAATACTCCTGCAAATTCATTTGCTTCACCTACATAATTACCAGAAATATGTAAATCGGGAAACATTTGTTTTAACTTATCAATTACGGGAACGGGTGGCGACCAAGCAGTATTAAAAGTTATAGATATAATTTCATAATATTCTTTATCTATATCAATGGTACAATGACAACTGTTCCACTTGGTGTCCCAATTTTCAATACACCAATCATACCAATTCGGGATACCTTTCTTTTCACATCTTTTTCTATCCTCATCAGAAAGATTTCCCCTAAACATATTCTTCGGGGGTGGTACTATCTTTTCAAAATCAAGTATCTGTCTTTTTGTACCATCGTCATACTTTTCTATTTTCGTGACCTTTTTTAAAAAGTCATCAACACTTTTTCTCCTTTCTTTTGTATCTTCTGACACATTATGAAATTGTATTTCTAATTCGTTTCTAGTCCAATTTGGCATTATTTTCTCCTTTCACGAAGTTTTTGGTTTTCTAATTCTTGCGTTTCTTCAATCTCGGTATGAAGAAAAACTCCATAGTCATACCCTTCTTTGTAATCGTGTGTGTAGTTGTCTTCATCTCGTACCCCGACCATAAGACCATCGTGTACTCCGTCCTTGAAATCTTTCTTGGTTTCATTCTCATACTTGTACTCAATATCTTTTAGTCGGTGGATCTCATTGATTATTTCTTCAATAGCATTACCACCTAACCCCTCATCTGGATTAGTAGTCCATCTCTTTAAACCATTGTCGCCGACTAAAGATTCAAATATTTTATCAAGACCTTTCTCTAACATTTGTTCATACTTCATTTTAAGTTCTCCTTTCCTCTTGTTATTTCATAATCTGAATTACTTAAATCATTTCCGTGATAAGTCACAAGTGCAATTTTTCCATCATCTAATGGTATTTTAGATGTTATATCCTCATACTGCTTATAATCAGAAAGTGATGTTGCCTCTGTTTCATTTATCACAAAAAATATTTCATCTTGGTCAAGTTTCCTATCACACTCTATAGTGTATCTATCAGTACTTCTCGACCAATCCTCAAATCCATATTCATACTTCATTTTTAATCTCCTAAATTATTTTCTTGTTTAAGTCTTTTTACCTGCTCGGTTGTTAAACCATATTCAGATATCGGGTCTACTTCAAATCTATTACAACTAGAAGTAAATGGGTCGGTGATAAAAAAACCTTCCCACTCAAACCCTAATTGTTTATGTTTTCCACTACCTATGTAATTTAGTTCAGGCATTTTCGTCCTCCTCATTTTTATAAACAATTCCGACACTCTCAAAAATAACTTCAACCTCATCAAGTAATTGATTAAAGTGTTCTTGACCTTCTTCGGTGTAACTATGTTCAGTTTTTATTTGTGCGTATTTATCACCTAATCGTTCTTGCAATAATTTATCTGCAAGTTCGCAAGTGACCTCTATAAAGTCACTTGCGCTCATGTAATATTTTTTACTCATTTAAATACCCCACTCCATATATTTTTTTATAATAAGAATAAAATTCGCCCTCTAACTTTGGGGCAAGTCTTCTATATTCTTTCTCACTAACAAAAAAGTCTTCTCTTACATTTTTATAATCGTGAATAAAATCTTCAAAAGTTTCTTTCGCATAATAAGAATTATTCTTTTTTGCTCTTTCATATAGTTGTTTTAAATTCATGCAACACCTCTGTCCCACATAGACATATAAGATATTAAAAAATCCCTTTGCTTTTTAGTAAAAGAAATCGGTTTCTCGTGCTTGCCATACAATAGATCATCGGCAGATTTATAAGGCAAATTGTTAAACTTGCAAAAATCTTGCAAAATATTGGACATATCACAAATGAAGTTTCTCTCCATTGTCATTCTCTTTTCATCAACAGAGTCGGGATAAAACTTTCTTAATACTTTCATTAAATGTATAAAACTATCAGTATAATATGAAAAATGGTCATCTCCCTCTATAAGTTCTGCGTGATTTTTCAAATCTTCTTTAGTTACAGTTACACTATCTTTTCTCATTGATAATGAATAAATTCCCAAACCTAATTTTTCTTGCTCTTCATTTTTTTTAGTAGGATCTTCTAAATACCATAACTGCATTTCATAATCTTCTTTTTCATCTATATAGTTGTAACCGATACTAGTAGTTATAACATCGTTGCTATAACTACTATCAGTCCATCTATCAAAATATTTTTTCATCATAGATTTACTAATCATTATTTTTGCTCCTTATCTTTTTGAATGAATAAAAAACCACCACCATTGCCTTCTTGGTCGCAACTCACATCAACTTGCCATTTGTTACCTTGTTTATCTTCGGTAACAAAAATCGGAAATGGATTTAGTGCGTGTTCACTTTCTGGAAAGTGAAACTCCTTAATCGTATGACCTAATAATTGACTGTAATGTTTAGTCGCATATTTTTTATCTTCATTGTTAAAATTACTCATTGATTACTCTCCCTTTTCTATCTGTTAAAGTAAGTTTTCCGTCCATGCCTACTGTAGTAACTTCTGTCTTTGTAGGTTTGTTTCCGAAATATCTTGTCGCATCTACATAATCAATTCTGTACTTTTTACCATTAGAACTTTCAATTACATATTTGTTACTTCTCGCTTTAGTAAGATATGAATGTAATTTAATTGTTCCTAATCTATGGTGGTCATACTTTTTTGTAAGATCTAGATTATCGCTTTTTGCATACAATTCTAAAATCTGTTCGTCTTTAGATTTTTGACCATCGACTACAAACTCAACCTTGAAAGATCCTTCACTGACCTCTGCCCTTGAACCACTGTATCTAACAGTATGCATTTTAAAAGTTGATTTATACTTATCGTTCATAGTGTTAAAAAACTCGTTAAAGTCTTTTCTCATTTCGTTTAAGTGTCTATCGTTCATCGTGTAACTCCTAAGTTAATTATTAAATACCATATCTTACCATGATAAATGGGTTATTTGCAACACTTTTGCATATATACGGTCAAAATATATTTTAGTGTTGTAAAAACAAAATATGGGCATAAAAAAGTGTAAAAGTGTAACGAGTCAAAAAAATATTGTTAAAAACATTGGAAAAGCAGTACTTACAGAAGATAAAACTCGTTACACTACTCGTTACACTTAGGGTGTTTTCGTTACACTTTTTATGTAACGAATCTAACATTCTGACCGATAAGGGTTTAAAAAATCAAAAAACTATTTATCTTTTTAGATTCGTTTAGTATATATAGTGTTATGGCAAGTAAAAATAAAATTGAAAAGATAGAAGAAGAACATAATCGTAAACTTACTAATAGACAAAAAGAGTTTGCTAAATATTTTGTAGAAGGAATTTACAGTAATGCAGAATGTGTTCGCAAGGCAGGATATTCTGATAAAAATGGAATTGCTAGAATTCAAGCACATAAACTTTTAGATCCAATTGTTTTCCCTCATGTTACTGAATATATAAATGAACTACGTGAAGAGAGAGAAAAGAAATATGGTGTTACTCTTTTAGGTCAATTAAAAAGATTTAAAGATCTAGGAGATAGAGCAGAAGAAGAGGGTCAATTTACTGCAAGTATAAATGCAGAAAAAATTAGAAGTTCTTTAGGTGGTCTTACTACTGATAGAAGAGAAACAAATCACTATCATGCAATTGATGGAATGGATAGAAATGAAATTGAAAATAGATTAAAAGAATTAAGAAATAAACACCCACAAGCATTTATAGATGCAGAGGTAATAGATGACACAAAAACCAGAGGCTCTTCTGTGGAGCAGAGTAAAAAAAAATCTCCCAAGCAAGTGGCACATAACAAGAATTGAAAATCGTTTAGGTGGTGGAGTTCCAGATGTGCATATATGTGCAAATCATTTGCCGTTTTGGATTGAACTAAAAGTAACAAAAACTAACAGAGTTTCTATCTCTGCTCAACAAATTGCTTGGAATTACGGGTATTTTAAATCGGGAGGTGTAAGTTTTTACTTGGTTAACCCCCTCTCAACCTCGCACCTATATTTATTTTCGGGGGAATATGGTCGGGAGTTGGCGACCAAAGGACTCGGGTTCGTTAATATCGGGTCGGGGCAAATGAATTCGGGTTCGGGGATACCTTGTTTATGGTCGGGGGACAATTTTTCGGGATTAATAGAAACCATAATAAAACATACATCAAATCGGGTCGGAATTTTTGAGCCAATATTCGGGGTCGGGGGTCAGGATAATAATTTAATCCAAAGCCCGGATATTTTAGATTAGGAGTCAGTATATATCCGGGCCTGGCCCGGGCCGCTAATGTTGCCGCCCGGAATTAGTGAGCCAGATTTCTTAGTGTTTAAGAAATCCGACAATTGTTTTTCTGGTATTAACTGAGCATAACTTGCATTGCTTACAAGTGAGTCCTTTAGTCTGGTTTAAACACATTGCAACGGGTCGTCCATCTGGAGTCGCCGTTGTATGTTTATCAACTACCACGGCAACGGGGAGTCCGTGTTGTGCTAATTCGTCGGCGTGTTCTAAATCATTCGCCGAAAGATTCATTGTGAATCCGTTGTCGTTAGCTTTTTTTATAATCTCAATATTTTTATAATCAATTTTACCATTTTTAAAATCTGGATGCTTTCGACTATGTTTGTGAGTAAAACAAATTACACGACGTTTATTGTTTGCTTCAACTAACTGATCTAATTTTTTTTCGTCAATAGACTCGTTGTCGTCGCCGTCGTTGGGTAGATCGCCTATTTGATTGTGTCGCCATATATCCACGGACTCGGGAAAGCTTGCAATTGCTTTTATAGTATCATCCCAACTATTGGAAAAATTTTTTTTCCATCTTTTATTAAAACCCGTTTCAGTCTCACCCCACACTATAGAAGTATGGTATTTCTCGCCGTAGCAATCGCCGTTTTTTAATGGGCAAGAGTCTGGGCAAGATTTTCGTTCGGTTGTTGTTGTCGGCATTTTACCGAGCTTCTTATTTTTACTATTTAAAGTTATACGTATTTTCATAAATGACTCCTATCATTGTTAAAATAATATTGTACCATAAAATACCATATATATAAAACTATTTTTTAATCGGGTCGGGTTCGGGTCGGGATTATTTCGGGGTCGGGGTTCGGGGTTTTATTTAATATAATAATTTAGATATAATCTAAAAATTTGGATAACCAATTTTTTAATAGAACCTGGTTCTATTAAACGGGAATATTAAATAGTTTATTGTTGCTAACATAAAAAAAGCGCCTGGCAATTACTCGCCAGGCGCTAATATTAGATATAAAATTATTTAATTTCGGCGGCTTCTATTAATTTTATTGCTTCTAATATGGACTCCTTTGCTTCTTGATCCCGTCCGCAATTAATCATCATCATAAAAAATTGAATTTTAAATAATATTTTTTCTTTTTTTGTTTGTGCCATTTTAATTGTTGTACTCATTTTAAATATTTCCTTTCATAATTTCTTTTATATATTGAATAAGATCTTTTTGTTTTTTAAAAGTCTTTGAGTCGCTAGTATCATCATTAAAAAATATTTCTATATAATAATTACTAGGTATTTCCGAATAAACATCACAGTTAAATAATAGATCTATATTTACTTTACCATTAAAAGGCTCTTCAAAATGTAAATAAAATATGGGTGCAATATCATTATTTCTTTTATGTATGTTTCCATCATCGTTAAAAGAATTTTTTAAAAACTCATCAAAGAACACGGGAGTCAAACCTTGTGACTCCACGTGTGTATAAACTTCTATGTTATTCACTAACAGACTCCCTTAGCAAACATTTTTTTAAACTGATCTTTTTCGGCTTTCATTACTGTTCTAGAAATTTGTTGTAATGCGTGTTGTTTAATAGCATCTTCAATTAATTCTGATTTTTCATTAAAAAAATATTTACCCATTCTAGAAAAAATCGCTTTCATAAATGGCACTTGAAAAAAAGACTCATCTTCACATTGAAATGATAAAGAAAGTTTTACTAATTTTTCAACTTTCTTAAAAGCATCTAATGTCGGATCTTGATTCTTTGTAAATTCATCTATTATAAAAGATGATACAATTTGATGCTCTTTTATATCGTTTAATCTGTCGGCATTAAAAGACATATCATTTTCTATTATATCCTGCTCATAAGTATCAGAGTAAGTAAAGATAGTGCTTACTGTTACGTTTATTTTATTTTTCATAATGACTCCTAATTCATTTGATTAAAAATATATTTTACTATATAATACCATTATAATCAATAATAAAAAGGAGTCATTATGAAGTTATTTACTAAAGAAATAGAACAAAGATTAATTAAAAATTTTAAGGCAAATGAAAAAGACGGCGAATTAGATTTTAAAGTTGTCTGTAAACTTTTCAATCCCACGGGTATCGGTACGTGGTATTTAACTGAATTAGATCCCGATACGAATAATGCTTATGCTTTGTGTTGCTTGCATGAGTCAGAATATGGTTTAGTGTCAATTCAAGAATTAAAAGAATTAGTTTTACCTATGGGACTAACTATAGAACGGGATAAATGGTTCCCTATAAATAAATACACTATTGACGAGTGTAGAAAGTTTGAGCAATAAAAATGGAATTAGTTTTTATTGACACACCGAGTCACGGATACTTAAAAGTATCCGTGAGTCAATTGAGCGAATTAGGATTATCAGAATATGATTTTTCTGGTTATTCTTTTAAATGGAAAAACTATTTATTACTTGAAGAAGATTGCGACGCACCGAGTCTTTTAAGATGGATTCAAGCAAAGCATATTTCTTATAAAATTATTGAGACTCACGTGGACGACTTAAACGAGCATTTTAGATTAAGAGTCTATAACAATAAAGAACCTAACGCAAAATACGTTCGAGTATTTTAAATAAAAAAACTTTCTAACTTTCTATAAACCTGGCCCCATCGGGGTCGGGTTTTTTTTCGGGTCGGGAAAATCGGGTCGGGGTCGGGTCTTTATTATCAATGATAATAAAAAGACTATCCAATAATAATGTAATAATAACTATTGGAAAAAAAATCCAGGCGTCGAGTCATATTCTCTTTTTGTTTAATAAATTATTATGGTAGATAATGGAATAATATATTGACATTTTTTAATTTATAAACTAATATCTAGATATTAAACGAATCAACGTTTAATAAAACAAAAAGAAAGTGAGAAAGTAAAATGAGTAAACAAATAGAAAAAAACCAAAAAGCTCTTTTAACAATTAGAAGAAAGTTATTAAAGTTGAAACAATCTCCTATTTATAAAGAGATTAAACAACTAGAAAGACTCGACTCTAAACAAGCTAAAATAGTTAAAGAAACTATGATAGTTAATAAGGTATTTAGTAAGGACTATAGCAATAGAATAAGATTTATTGTTAAAGAGTATAGTGGATATACTGTTTCTGATGGTCACAAACTATTAATAGAAGGGTTAAAAAAATGAATAACATTAATTTAAATGAAGAGCGATTCTCTATAGAAGAGAGTCGCTCAATGGATAGACTTATAGATATGATATCAACTTTTAAATCAATGGCACGGTTTTGTGATAATAATAAAACTATTTTAGAAAAAGCAGACTCTCTAAATTATTTAATTATATCTATTAAAAATTTTGAGCTTCATATAAATAAAAAGATTTATTTACATTGTAAAAAATATCAATCCGATATCTTTACAATAAATGAAGTCTTTAATTCTCCGTCGTATCAAAATGCACTATTTATTCAAAAATTTAAAAAGGAGTCAAAGTAATGAATGAAGAGTATTACACACCTCAAGAATATTTCAGAGATTGTTTACGACATTTTGCCATTCCGAAAGGGTGGCAAAATGTAAGTCATTTAAATGATGAAGCCCCGTCTTTTATCTTTAATGATTATGAAATTTTTGTAGAACATCACGACTCGATACAAAGACTCACAGACTCAAAAAGATTCATTGTCTATGATTTAAAAGATGAAAGTTTTATAATGGAGTCAGATTTTATTGAGGACGTTGAGTCGATAATAAATTTTAGTCGTAAAGATAAAGCAATAATTAAATTTAAAAAGGAGTCAAAGTAATGAATAAATATAGAGTATATGATTCAATTAAAGATATGAAAAAAGAATCTAAAAGAAAAATTCAAGAGCATAGAATTAGAGTCAATCATTATAAACAAATAGAAAAAATAGATTATAAAAGCGACTCTGAAAAATGGGAAATCGCTTTTTATTTAGTCACTATTGCACTTGCTTGTTTATTAGTTATTTATGTAGAGTCCTTTTAGGTACTTAAGACGGGTCGTAAAAAGATAACGAACAATTTTTGCGACCCCCCACCCCCATATTAGGGGGCCGCTTGCGCACCCACCCGCCCACCCGCAGTGTTTTACAGTTATAATTTGATATATCTAAAAATATGGTTATAGTAATCCAATGCAAAACTATAATGTTTCAGAGGACGTGCTCCGAGAAATTTTAGCTTTAGAAGAAGCAAAGAGAAAACTTGGAG
>ERZ651776.1813-NODE-1813-length-24740-cov-8.110773_pt1 | contig 24740 bp, 19 predicted proteins | sample MGYA00514761_ERZ651776 | MGnify/ENA metagenome assembly ERZ651776 | reverse complement strand
AAAACACTTCCATCAGGTGGAGGTGAGCGGTGTGCCGCAGTCCACGTGCTCTGTGTTAGCGGCCGACTCCCGTTGCGGATTGGTCGGTTATCGGTAAAAGAGGTGTCTAAACGACTTGTTGGTCAGACCCGACATATGTGAACGCGTGACTCCCGTTGCGGGTTGGTCAGGTGTCGTTCCTCGGGTATCCCAGAAACTTGCTGCTAGTAGCAGAAGTCGCCTGAATTCTAATCAAAGTCAGTTAGCTTATCAACACACTAGGGGTAGTGTTTTCATTCTGGCGCTATTTTGAGGTGACAAAATCTGCCCATTCATCCATCACCTGGCGCCGTTTTTCAAACAGGTCAGAGCGCTGATATGCCAGCTCAACGTCCGAGCCTGTGGTGTGTGCAAGGCACTGCTCGCAGACTTCGCGGGGGTGGTTGGTGTAGTCAGCTGCCCATGTGCGGAAGCTGCTGCGCAAGCCATGAGGGACGGCATCGACTTTCATCCTGCGCATGACTGCGGTCAGGGTCATATCGCTCAACGGCTTGCCCTTGCTCCCGGGGAAGACTAGCCCATCCCTAGATGGCAGCGAATTGAGCATTGCAATGGCCTCGTCGCCCAACGGCACTCGATGCTCACGATTAACTTTCATCCGGGCCGCAGGAATAGTCCAAACGCGCCGATCAAGGTCGATTTCGCTCCATTGAGCGCCACGCACTTCGCCGCTTCTCACGCACGTCAAAAGCAGAAACCGCAACGCAGAAGCACCTATCCCCTCCTGCTTCAACAATTCTTCGTGGAAGCCCGCTACGTCATCCACTGGAATAGCTTTCTGGTGCTTTGGCGGCGCAATCTTTGATCGAGCCGGCAAAGTCAAAGCCAAGTGCCCTTTCCAGCGAGCTGGATTGGGACCCTCACGCAGACCTTGGGCTGTAGCGGCATCAAGGATGACCTCAATGCGGCCGCGAACGCGGGTTGCTGTCTCCGTCTTCGAGTGCCAAATCGGCTGGAGGACCCGCAGTACCGCGGCGGTATCCACATCAGCGACGACCATCGAACCCATGACTGGGTAAACATAGGTTTCGAGCGTGCTCCCCCATTGGTCCGCGTGCTTTGCGCTCTTCCAGCCGGAGGCGTGTGACTTGATGTAGCGCTTCGCGACGTCGACGAACTTAACTGCTCGAGCGCGCTCCGCTGCAAGTGCGCTCCTGGCAGCTTGCTTAGCGACGACTGGATCGACGCCTTGTTGAATTGATTCTCGGCACGCCTGAGCCTTTAAACGAGCCTCAGCGAGCGACACGGCAGGATAGGCGCCCAGGCCGATGTCACGACGTCTATCGACTACGAGCGCGCGAAGAATCCAACTCTTGGCAGCATCGTTTCTCACCTGGAGGTACAGACCTGCTACACCCCCTACCGCATGCATCCCCGGAGTGGCTAATCGTTTTACGGCCAATGGGCCGAGTGCTACAGCAATACGTGGCATGTTTAACCCCTCATACAACCCATCATAAAATTCGCTACTGAATGATACAAGGTGCTACGAGATGAAACAAGCTGAAAAGCGTTTCTCCTATGAAAAAGCCCCTAAGCATTGCTGCTTAGGGGCATTCATATGAAACCATTGGCGGAGTGGACGGGACTCGAACCCGCGACCCCCGGCGTGACAGGCCGGTATTCTAACCAACTGAACTACCACTCCGCGTGGGCAGCTTTTCTTGGATGCTTTTGGCATCCAACAAGTGCTACAAACTTGGCGACCCTAAGGGGATTCGAACCCCTGTAACCACCGTGAAAGGGTGGTGTCCTAGGCCTCTAGACGATAGGGTCAAAACCTGGACTTTAACAGCCTCAAATTATACAACGGTAAACCGTTCAATTCTTTAAGGCTCTAAATTTTTGGTGGAGGTAAGCGGGATCGAACCGCTGACCTCTTGCATGCCATGCAAGCGCTCTCCCATCTGAGCTATACCCCCTCAAACTAATCAACAACCCCGCAACTAAGCGACAAACCGATGATCAAGCCCGCAAGTATAAAACATTTTCTACGTTGTTCTTAAACGCTCAAGTACATTTTTTTGCGTATGCAAAGCCAGCATCGCGTCCACTGATGGGGTATTCGGGGTGCCCATCACCAATACCCTCACTGGCATCGCCAGCTGAGGCATCTTGAGCGCATGCGCCTGAAGCACCGATTTAAAGGTCGCAGAGATTGCTTCCTTATGCCACTCAATATTGGCAAAGGCATCGGCCAGGTCAGCAATCGCCGGGCGTATAGCCTCGGTGACGTGCGTCGCCATGTCTTCCGCTGATGGGCTCACGGGGGCATAAAACGTGGCCACCCAGTCCGCAAGCGCCACAGTGGTGTCACAGCGATCTTTCAGCAAAGCGCATATGTGGGCCAAGCGCTCGCTGTCGCTTGCGTCCACGGCAATACCGCGTGCCGCTAGGATTGGCAATACGCAGGCGAGCAAGTCTTCATTGCTGCTGGCCTTGATGTGCTGGGCATTAACCCAGCGCAACTTAGCTTCGTCAAACTGTGACGCACTACGACCCAAGTGGTCCAAGTCAAACCACTTCAAAAACTGCTCGCTAGAGAAGACCTCATCATCCCCATGGCTCCACCCTAAGCGGGCCAGGTAATTGATCATGGCTTCTGGCAGATAGCCTTCATCACGAAATTGCGTCACCGCCTTCGCGCCGCTGCGCTTACTTAGCTTCTCGCCCGCCTCATTCAATACCGTTGGCAGGTGCGCATAAACCGGTGGCGTTCCGCCAAGCGCATGAAAAATATTGATTTGCCGCGGCGTGTTATTCACATGGTCATCCCCGCGAATCACGTGGGTAATGGCCATATCCATGTCATCCACCACCACGCAGAAGTTGTAGGTGGGCGAGCCGTCTGGGCGTGCAATAACCAGGTCATCAAGCTCTTCGTTCGCAATCTCAATGCGACCTTTTACCTTGTCATCCCATGCCACTACCCCAGCCTGGGGATTCTTAAATCGCCAAACTGGCGGTACGCCTTCAGGAATAGCCGGCAGCGTCTTACCTGGCTCTGGTCGCCATGTGCCGTCATACCGGGGTTTTAGCTTAGCCGCCATCTGCGCTTCACGCAGGGCATCTAAGGCCTGGACGCTCATGTAGCACGGATAGATGAGCTCCTTTGCCTTCATCTCCTCCAAGACGGCGCGGTAGCGATCCATTTGGGTCATTTGGTAGACCGGTCCCTCATCGGGTGTCATCCCTAACCACGCCAGCCCTTCTAAAATTACATCGACTGAGGCCTGCGTCGATCGCGCTTGGTCGGTATCTTCAATACGCAAAATAAAATCACCACCCGTACTGCGTGCGAATGCCCACGGGTAAAGGGCCGAGCGAATATTTCCAAGATGGATAAAACCGGTTGGTGAGGGCGCAAAGCGGGTTCGCACACGTGCGGTGGGGTTTTGGGTGGTCATAACAGAGCCTATTGATTCTAGGAATACCTGAGGGCAGAGTCAGGCAGCATGCGTCAGGGCTTGCAAAAAATCGGTTTCTAAGTCACCAACATGCTCCAAGCCGACAGACACCCGAATCAGCCCTTGACCGATACCCGCTTGCGCACGCTGCGCCTCAGTTAAACGTCCATGGGAGGTTGTTGCAGGGTGGGCGGCAAGCGTTTTGGTGTCACCTAAATTGGTACAAATTTTGGCCAAATTCAGATGGTTTAAAACGGCAAAGGCTTTCGCTCTGGCATCGGTCGCGTTATCCGCCTTCAACTCAAAAGACAACACACTCCCACCAAGACCGCTTTGTTGCCGCATCGCCAAGGCGTGTTGCCCGTGGCTTTCTAAGCCGGGATAAAAGACCTTGGCAATGCGCGGCTGCGCTGACAGCCAACGCGCAAAGGCCAAGGCGTTGGCAGATTGGGCCCGCATACGGATACCCAAGGTCTCCAAACCCTTCAAAACGACCCACGCATTGAATGGCGACAAGGTCATTCCCGCACTGCGAATGACAGGCGCAAACACATTGTTCACCAAGTCGGCGCTAGCGCACAGAGCCCCCGCCATGACACGCCCCTGCCCGTCCAACGACTTGGTGCCAGAGTGCACGATGATATCCGCCCCCAGTGTCATCGGCTTTTGCAAAATGGGTGATGCAAAACAGTTATCCACCGCCAACCAAGCGCCCGCGGCGCGCGCGATATCGGCCAGTGCGGCGATGTCGCACACATCCGTTAATGGGTTGGTCGGTGTCTCCGCAAACAACAGCTTGGTTTGGGGCGTTACCGCGGCACGCCACTCGTCTAGGTTGGTTTGCGCGACAAAGCTGGTTGTCACACCAAATTTAGCAAACTCGCTACCGATGAGCTTGATGGTCGAGCCAAACATGGAGTGCGAGCAAACCACATGGTCGCCACTCTTCAACAAACCCATGCACAACAACAAGATGGCAGACATGCCCGTCGAGGTGGCAATGGCCGCTGGCGCCAGCTCCATAGCAGCCAAGCGTTGTTCGAAACTGGTCACGGTAGGGTTGCCCAGCCGAGAGTAGGTGTAGCCATCCTCTTCGCCAGCGAAGCGCGCTGCGGCGGCCTCTGCGCTTGGCTGTTCGTAGCCGCTGGTTAGGTAAAGTGCCTCAGAGTTTTCACCGTATTGGCTTGGCGCCAAGGCTGCATGTACTGCCAAGGTTTCCTCGTGCCACTTAGCTGGCGCGGTGTTGCCCGCGCCTTCTTGTTTGCGCTCGCTGCTCATGCGTTTTCTTCCTCTTCATCGCGTTTACGCGATGCTCGTTGCTCGGCCTCGCGATCGTCACTCATTCGGGCAATATCCTCTTTGGTGATGTCACCCGTGCAATAGACACCGTCAAAGCACGACGCATCAAAGCCATCTAATGCCGGGTTCAAGGCGGATACGGCGCGCTTGAGTCCGCCGACGTCTTGGTAGATGAGGGCATCACAGCCAATGAGCTCACGCACCTCTTCGGTTGATCGACCAAAGGCAACCAGCTCCTCGGAGCTGGGCATATCAATGCCGTAGACATTCGGATAACGCACTGGCGGGGCTGCGCTGGCCAAGTACACCTTACGGGCACCCGCCTCTCTGGCCATTTGCACAATTTCACGGCTGGTCGTACCACGCACAATCGAGTCGTCCACTAAGAGAACGTTGCGGCCCTTGAACTCGGAGCCAATCACGTTCAGTTTTTGACGCACCGAACTCTTACGCACTGCTTGGCCGGGCATGATAAAGGTACGACCCACGTAACGGTTTTTTACAAACCCTTCACGATACGGCTTACCTAGCATGTGCGCCAACTGCATGGCGCTGGGTCGCGAAGATTCGGGAATCGGGATCACCGCATCAATCAAATCCGGTGGCACCATAGAGATAACACGCTGCGCCAAGGTCTCCCCCATGTTCAAGCGTGCTTGGTAGACCGATACGCCGTCGATTTGTGAATCAGGGCGCGCGAGATAGACATATTCAAACAAACAAGGGAATCGCTTGGGTGAATCGGCACACTGCTCCGCATGCACCGTGCCGTTGGCATCGATGAAGATCGCCTCGCCCGGATCGATATCACGCACGAAGCGATGTCCTGTCCCTTCAAGCGCCACAGACTCGCTGGCCACCATCACCGTGCCATCGCCCTGCCCGTAACATAAGGGACGGATACCGAAGGGGTCCCGAAACGCAACCAGTCCATGGCCTGCGATCAAGGTCACCACCGCATAAGAGCCCTTGAGGCGCTTGTGCATGCGACGCACCGCCGCGAACACATCCGCGGGCTTAAGCTCGATACCGCGCGTGGCGTTCTCTAGCTCATGTGCCAAAACATTGAGCAGCACCTCGCTGTCACTCTCGGTGTTGATGTGGCGATGGTCAGTGTTAAATAATTCAGCCTTCAGCGCATGGGCGTTGGTCAGATTACCGTTGTGAGCCATCACCAAACCAAACGGCGCGTTCACGTAAAACGGCTGCGCCTCCTCCTCACTTTCCGCGTTGCCTGCCGTGGGGTAGCGCACCTGTCCCAAACCGGCGGAGCCAGGCAGCGCGCGCATGTCGCGGGTTCTGAAAACGTCACGCACCATGCCCTTGGCCTTGTGCATATAAAACTTTCGTCCCGTTTGCGTCACAATACCGGCCGCATCTTGCCCACGGTGCTGCAAAAGAAGGAGTGCATCGTAAATCAGCTGATTTACGGGTGCGCGACTCAACACGCCAACAATTCCACACATTTAAGGTAACAACCTTTCTAGGCCTTCCGGCAACATCGGTTTGAGCAGCTGCAGCCAGCTATTCAAGAAATCCGCAACAATCGAGCTGGTCCACCACGTCTCGCTTTGGAAGCCAAACGCGGTCACGGCATAAACAATGACAAACAGCGCCACGACCCCACGCAGGAGCCCAAAGACAGCGCCTAGCGACCGATCAGCCGGACGCAGCCCAGAGCCAGCAATCAAACGTCGAATGACGGAGGCGAGAAAGCCGCCTACAAAAATGAAGGCAACAAAAATCACAACGTAACGAACGGCGACCGCCAGCAAGCCAGTACCCGCTAAGAAAGGGATGGCGTCAGCGACCATAGGCGCCAGCCAACTGGTGAGCACGGCGGCAACCAGCCAATTCACAATTGCCAAGACTTCGTAGACAAGACCACGCCACCACCCCCAGACCAAGGAGCCCAGCAGCAGGGCCGCAAACGCGGTATCCAGTGAACTCCAAACGGACATGTCTTAGGCCTTAGCGTCGGTTAAAGCAAGCATGTCACGGGCATCTGCTCAGTAGGTCAGCACACGGGCATCGAGGCCCAAGGCTTTGATTTTGTCGATATAGGTTTGTAGCTCGGCGGCCTTGGTGAATGGCCCGACGCGAATACGAATCAATCGCTCACCCTTCACAGTAGCGACATTTACGAGCGTCTCAATACCGTTGCGCAGCAGCCGCTGGCGCAGGGCGCGCGCGCGGCTGTTTTCAACAAAAGCACCCACCTGAATCACACGACGACGCCCGTCGTCTGGGTAATCAAAACGGGGCGGCTTGGCACTTGCAGCCGGCGCGGCGCTGGCCGCGTTGCCATCCAAAATCGATTGCGCGCGGGTGTTCTCCGCGTTCGCAGTCACCTGCGCCACTTGCTGCTTCGCCGCTTGCTCGGCTACCGCCTTGTCTGCCGCCAGCTTTGCAGCGGCCTGCTTTTCTTGTGAAGCTTGTGCTGCCTGTGCTGCCTGTGCTGCCTGTGCTGCCTGTGCGGCTTGTGCGGCTTGTGCGGCTTGTGCGGCTTGTGCGGCCAACTTAGCGGCAGCTTGGGCACTCGCCTCCGCGCTGTCCTCATCGATCACACCCTCGGATGAGGGCGCTCCCGACTTGGCCTCTGCTTGAGCCACCTGCTTACCGACAACCGGCTGAACTTTGTCTTTTGTCGGGATCGCGATCGGCATATCCACGCCCAAGGTGCGTGGCTCGGTATCAAACAACAAGGAGAAGCTGACCACCGCGACGCTTACCAACATCGCAGCCCCGGCCAGACGGTACTGTGCCTGCCGACGAATCGTCTCAACGCTGTCGTTACGGCCTGTTCTAGCTTCTTTTCGGGACTTAAACATACAGATAAACCATCTTCGAATTTCGCTTAAAGAGGTGTCTTTAGCGCTTTTTACGCGCCGTTCGCACCCAGGTGCTTGGCATGCAGGCGCGGCACGCCCTGCTGTAAAACACCCCCCACGGTGAGGAATGATCCGCAAACCAAGATTCTATCAGTGGGTGACGCCTTGCTCACAGCGTTGTCGAGGGCAGCTTGAGGCGAAGAAAACGCCGCCGTGGTGCCTTTGTTCCGCCCAGGTGCCGCCGCAACCAAGGCCATGAGGGCTTCGGTCGGCATGGCCCGAGGGGTTGCCAGATCGCTGAAGTACCAGTGGTCTACCAAGGGGCTTAGCTTGGCCAAAATAGCCGCCACGTCCTTATCGGCCATGCACCCAAACACCACATGGGTCGCGGGGTAGAACCCCATGGCATCGAGGTTGGCCACGAGGGTGGCAACAGCATGTGGGTTATGGGCGACGTCCAAGATCAGCGTCGGCTCACCAGGCACGATCTGGAAACGCCCGGGAAGCTCGACCAAAGAGAGTCCTGCCCGAATCGACTGCGCGGGCACCGGGAGCAACGGGCGTAGCGCCTCCAGCGCCGCCAACACGCCCGCGGCGTTGAGCAACTGATTGGCACCACGCAGAGCGGGATACGCCAAGCCAGCGTAGCGCCGACCACGCCCTGCCCAGCCCCACTGCTGCTTGTCGCCAGAAACGTTAAAGTCGCGACCCACCAACCAAAGGTCTGCGCCCACCTCGGCGGCATACGCCAGCACACTATCGGGTGGCATGGGGTCGCTCACGATGACCGGTTTACCCGCTCGCATGATGCCCGCCTTTTCTTGGCCAATCGCCTCACGCGTGCCGCCCAAGAACTCAATGTGGTCAATGTCAATGCTGGTGACAATGGCGCAATCCGTGTCCACCGCGTTGACTGCGTCTAAGCGACCACCCAGCCCCACCTCTAGGATGATGACGTCTGGCCTGGCTTGCTGCATCAGCCATAAACACCCCAAGGTGGTGAACTCGAAGTAGGTCAACGGGACGCCACCTGCGGCTTGACGAGCGGTCTCTACGACCACGAATGCCTCGCACAGCGCTGGGCTTTGCACATGGTCACCATTTAAACGGCAACGCTCCTCAAAATGCACCAAGTGCGGCGAGGTGTACAAAGCGGTTCGGTAACCCGATTGACCCAATATGGCCTCCAACATGGCGCAGGTAGACCCCTTGCCATTGGTGCCCGCGACCGTGATCACGGGGCAAGGCATCTTGAGTTGCTCGGGTAGTTGCGCTGCCACGTCGTGCACGCGCGCAAGCCCCATGTCAATCTCCGAGGGGTGCATAGACTGAATATGCGCCAGCCAGTCGGACAAACTGCTTGGGAGGGCTGGGGAGAGGGTCATAGGCTGTAGGGCGGTTTCGAGAAATGTAGAGGTGGCGAGTGGCTGGCTTCAGGCGTCTTGTGCGTGCACCGCTATAAACCCCATTGTCTCAGTCGCACGGCGCTTTGTAAGCCCGAGCCACAGAAAAACCCGCTACGGGCGAGGCAAAATAGCGTCATGGTCACCCAAACAACACCCCCACCTATCGCCGTCACGGTTTACGGCATACCGAATTGCGACACCGTAAAAAAGGCACGCGTCTGGCTAGACGCGCAAGGCGTTGACGTGCAGTTTCATGATTTCAAGAAGCAAGGTGTTCCCCTTGCGGAGGCATCCCAATGGCTTGAGCACGTGGCCTGGGACACACTCATTAACCGCAAAGGCACCACTTGGCGCAAGTTGCCACCCGACCAACAGGCCGGTGTCACCGATGCCGCGAGCGCCCTACAGCTCGCCGTCACGCAGCCCAGCGTCATCAAGCGGCCGGTGGTCACTTGGCCGGACGGCGCCGTGACCGTTGGCTTTAGCCCAGACGACTGGCAAAACCGCTTGCCCTAGCCCGCTGCTGACGCAGGGCGTCGGGTCGGTCGCTGTCCTCTACAATATTGGGTTGCGTGGCATGGCGCTGTTGGCCCCTGCCTGCCCCTTATTTTTAGCTCGTTACACCCCATGGCAACCATTCTTCAAAACCTACCCGTCGGTCAAAAAGTCGGCATCGCATTCTCTGGCGGCCTAGACACCAGCGCCGCTCTGCTCTGGATGCGTCAAAAGGGTGCTGTGCCTCATGCCTACACAGCCAATTTAGGGCAGCCTGACGAGCCTGATTACGATGACATTCCGCGCAAGGCCATGGCCTACGGCGCCGAGGCGGCTCGCCTTGTCGACTGCCGCTTGCAATTAGCCAATGAAGGTATTGCCGCGTTGCAAAGCGGTGCATTCCATATTTCGACGGGTGGCGTGACCTACTTCAACACCACCCCCATCGGGCGCGCCGTAACGGGCACCATGTTGGTCTCCGCCATGCGTGAAGACGACGTCAACATCTGGGGCGACGGCAGCACCTACAAGGGCAATGACATCGAGCGCTTTTACCGCTACGGGTTACTTACCAACCCCTCACTGCGCATTTACAAGCCATGGCTAGACCAGCAGTTCATTGACGAGTTGGGTGGCCGCGCCGAGATGTCTGCATTCATGCAGAACGCAGGCTTTGACTACAAAATGTCCTCGGAAAAGGCCTACTCAACCGACTCCAACATGCTGGGCGCGACGCACGAGGCAAAGGATTTGGAAAGCCTCGCGAGCGGCATGCACATTGTGCAGCCCATCATGGGCGTGGCCTTCTGGCGCGACGACGTCGACATCAAGCGCGAGCAAGTAACCATTCGCTTTGAAGAAGGCCAACCCGTTGCGCTCAATGGCAAGACCTTTGACAACCCTGTCGAGATGATTCTGGAAGCGAATCGCATTGGTGGCCGCCACGGTTTGGGCATGAGCGACCAAATTGAAAACCGCATTATTGAAGCCAAGAGCCGCGGCATATACGAGGCCCCCGGGCTGGCGTTACTGCACATTGCCTATGAGCGCTTGGTCACGGGCATTCACAACGAAGACACCATTGAGCAATACCGCGTGAGTGGCCTGCGCTTGGGGCGCCTGCTTTATCAAGGTCGCTGGTTTGACCCACAGGCCATCATGTTGCGCGAAACCGCGCAGCGCTGGATCGCCCGCGCCATCACGGGCGAGGTAACGCTAGAGTTGCGTCGTGGTAATGACTACACCATCATGAACACCGAGTCGCCTAACCTCACCTATCAGGCAGAGCGTTTGACGATGGAGCGTGGCGAGTCAATGTTCACACCGCTAGACCGTATTGGGCAACTGACCATGCGTAATCTCGATATCGTGGACACGCGGGACAAGCTGGGCATCTACGCCAAATCGGGGTTGGTCGCGCTGGGCGAAGGTGGCGAGATGTTCAAACTATCCAACGACCAAGACGCTACAAAGAAATAACCGCCAGCGAGCGCGACGCCTAGATCACCTCTGGCTCGGGCTCTAGCATGAGGCCAAAGCGCTCGAACACACTGGTCTGAATCGCTTTGGCCAAGGTCATGACCTCGCCCCCCGTGACAGATTGGGCAGTCGTACCGCGGTTCACCAAGACCAAGGCCTGCTTCTCGTAAACACCGGCCAAGCCAATTTGCTTGCCCCGCCAGCCGCAGGCATCGATCAGCCAACCGGCGGCCAGCTTGATTCGCCCATCCGCCAAAGGGTAATGCACGAGGTTGGGCTCACGGCCAATAATGTCGGCGCACTGCTCTTCCGACACGGTAGGATTTTTGAAGAAGCTCCCTGCATTGCCAATGAGCGCTGGGTCAGGTAGTTTTGCCCGACGAATCGAGACCACCCAGTCAAGTACCTGCTGCGCGTCAGGCTCGGTAATACCCGTCGCGCTCACCTGCTTTTGCAAATCCAAATAGCCTAGCTCGGCGCGCCACTGCTTTGGCAACGCAAAGCGCACCTGTGTAATCAGCGCCCGCCCCTTTAGCCCCATCGCGCCCGCATGCGCGGGTTCGTGCTTAAAAACCGAGTCACGGTAGCCAAACCCGCACTGCGCCGCCTGCAAGGTAAAGGCGCGTCCCGTCTCCAAATCCACCGCATCCAAGGCGTGAAACCTATCCTGCAACTCCACGCCATACGCGCCAATGTTTTGAACAGGTGCCGCACCACACACGCCGGGAATCAAGGCCAAGTTCTCTAGGCCTGGCCAGCCATTCGCGACCGTCCAGCAAACGAAATCATGCCAATTGACCCCCGCTCCCACCTGCACAATCCAGTGCTTATCGGTTTCGCTCACCAGCGACATACCCGAAATCTCCACCTTCAATACCAATTGCCGCACATCGGCTGTCAGCACAATGTTGCTGCCGCCACCCAATACAAAATGCGCTCGATCGCGTAACAGGCCCTGTGTAACGGCACTTTGCACGGCATCGGCACTTTGGAAAACGAGCATTTCATGCGCACGCGCTGCAATGCCAAACGTATTGAAGGCTTGCAAGGAGACGTTTTTCTGCACTAATATCGGGGGCTGAGACATATGGAAATTGTCGCATTATTTATCAACAGCCTGGAGGCCTGCCGACCAACGTCGCCTGCCGCACACCCCAGCTTTTATGACCAGTTCGCACGCCGAACTTAGGAAAGTAGCCCGCAACATGCCCTCATTTGACACCGTCATGGAACCCGATTTGGTCGAAGTACGTAACGCCATCGATCAAACAGCAAAAGAAATTGGCAACCGCTTTGACTTCAAAGGTACCTCGGCCGCCATTGAACTGAAAGAAAAAGAAATCACGCTAACGGGTGATGCCGACTTTCAGATTGGGCAGATTGACGACATCATGCGCAACAAGCTGACCAAGCGCAGTGTCGATGTGCGCTTCCTTGATGTGGGCAAGATTGAGAAAATTGGCGGCGACCGCGTCAAGCAAGTGATCGTGGTTCGCAGTGGTATCGCCACAGAGGACGGTAAGAAAATTCAACAAGTACTCAAAGCCAGCAAGCTGAAAGTGCAAGGCGCCATCCAAGGTGACAGCGTGCGCATCACGGGGGGCAAGCGCGATGACTTGCAGGCCGCTATGGCCTTGATCAAGTCCGAAATCCCAGACCTGCCACTGAGCTTCGACAATTTCCGCGACTAAGCGCTTAGGCTTTCACCGCGGCGGTGGCGACTACCTCGATTTTGTAAGCGGGGTTCGCCAGCTTGGCCTCAACGGTTGCGCGGGGTGGGGCGCTGCCCGCGCTCACCCACTGGTCCCAGACCACATTCATCGCCCCAATATCAGCAATGTTCGCTAGGAAAATTTCCACACGCAGCAGCCGCGTCTTATCGCTACCCGCCTCTTGCAAGTGCCTGTCAATTTGTGCCAGCACATCACGGGTCTGCCCCTGGATATCTGTCTCCCCCGATTCGGGCACCATACCGGCGAGATAGACCACACCGCCATACACCGCAGACTCACTCAGGCGGGCGCCAACATGGTGGCGGATGATCTCCTTGGGAGAGCCTGCGGCAGGCTCTGACTCAGCGCTAGCGCGAGGTGTATCGCTAAGGCGGGTATTTTCGTTCGATGGGGTTTGCATAGTGGTTTAGTTTACGTTTTCTTGGCACCCAGCTTAGACTCACTGCCATCCATGACACGCGCCAAGTTAGCGCGATGCCGCCAAATAAGCATCACCGCCATCACAACAAGACAGGCGACAGACACAGCACCGGCTTGCCACACGACGCCGTGACCGAACAGCCAGTAAAAAGGTGCAAATACCGCCGCCACAACCGAGGCCAGCGACACATAGCGACTGAAATAAACAACGATCAAAAAGGTGGCGAGGCACGCCAGGCCCAAGGCCGGCTCTAGACCGAACAAAAAACCGACTGCGGTCGCCACACCCTTACCGCCTTTAAAGCGAAAAAACACAGGATACAAATGGCCCAAAAAAGCCGCCAAACCAGCCAACGATGCCCATGCAACCGCGTCGCCAGCCCACGACACGTTGGTGCCGTAAGCCAGCACCACGGCGACGGGTACGTAGCCCTTAAGCGCGTCTAACAAAAGAGTCGCAACCGCCGCCACCTTGCTCCCAGAGCGCAGCACGTTAGTGGCGCCAGGATTTTGGCTACCGAAAGTCCGTGGGTCAGCCAAGCCCATTACTCGGCTCACCAAAACAGCAAAAGCCAGTGAGCCCAGCAAATAGGCCGCGCCGACGAGCAACACGGGCAACAGCGTGGATTGAGATAGTTCCATAGGCGTCAATCGTTAGCTCGTTGTTAGACCGCAGGGTCGCCCCACTCAAACCGCAGCGCGTCAATGGCCGCAAGCGTCGCTTCGTCAAGTGGCTTATAAAAACCGGCTAGGCAGGCATCGAACTGGGCCACGCTGGTCACACCAATGATCGTGCTCGTTGCCACCCATTTGGCATGACAAAACGCGAGCGCTAACTCAAGCGGTGTCATACCCTGCGCCTTGGCCAGCGCATTGTATTGGCGCGCCGCATCCAGCGCGCGGGGACGTCCCCAGCGCTGCTTACGTACCGACTCATAGATGGCCAAACGCCCCTGTGGTGCGCCATCGTGCACCAGTCCGGTATCGTCGTATTTGCCGGTCAACAGGCCAAATGCCAAAGGGGAATAGGGCAACAAGCTAACGCCCAATCGGTAGAGGCTTTCAGACAAACCATTTTCAACCGACCGGTTCAACAAGTTGAATGGGTTTTGCACGGTTGCAACGCGCGGTAAATTGTGGACCTCGGCCAAACGCACGAACTCGTGCAGTCCGTATGGCGTTTCGTTAGACAACCCAATCTCACGCACTTTGCCTGCCTTGACCAAGCGCTGCATCGCCTCCAACTGCTCCATGATGGGCGCGCAGTCCTTGTCCTTTGCCGGGTCAAAATACATCTCTCCAAAAGCGGGTACGTGGCGGGCAGGCCAGTGGATTTGATACAAGTCGATCACGTCCGTTTGCAGGCGGCGCAAGCTACCCTCACAGGCACTCACGATTTCAGCCGCCGTAAGGCCACACTGCTCACCGCGAATCCAAGGCATGCCACGGGAGGGCCCTGCCACTTTGGTTGCGAGCACTACCTTGTCTCGTTGCCCTGGGTGCTTGGCGAACCAATTACCCATAATCGTCTCGGTGGCCCCGAATGTTTCTGCCTTGGTTGGCACCGAGTAGATCTCAGCCGTATCCCAAAATGTGACATCGCACTCAATCGCGCGGTCCAACACCGCGTGGGCATCGGCTTCACTGACTTGCTCACCAAACGTCATGGTGCCCAAGCAAATCGGGCCGACTTCTAAGCTTGACTGACCTAACCGCGCCAATCCGGTTCGCTGATTTCCACTCATACGCTTCCCCTCCTGATTTATTTCAAACCTGCGCCCGCCTGCTGGGCGCGCTCTTCTTCTAACACCCGCAGCACCCGCCGCTGGACCTTCCCCGTGGTTGTCATTGGCAAGGCATCAACAAACTCAATATCCTTGGGATATTCGTAGGGCGCTAATTTTCCGCGCACATAAGACTGCAGTTCCACGGTCAACACCGCGTCCCAGTCTTGGCGTACCTGGGCCTCCAACGTCGCACGTTGTGCGGCAACGTCAGGCGACAAAACCACGAAGGCCTTCACGGTCGCGCCACGCGCCTTATCGGGCTTGGGCACCACAGCAGCGTTGACCACGCTGGGGTGTCTCACCAAACAGTTTTCGATCTCCCCGGGGCCAATTCTGTAGCCAGCCGCTTTGAACATGTCATCCGTGCGGCCAGCATACCAAAGGTAGCCATCCGCATCACGACGCGCCAGATCACCGGTGCGACACCAATCACCCGTGTATTTTTTCTTGGTCGCCTCGGGGTTATTCCAGTAGCCAAGAAAAAACACCGGGTCATTTTGGCCGTCATGACCTTGCCGCAGCACCGCTACTTCACCAATAACCTCATCGCCGCAGCGCTTGCCTGCATCGTCGATCACATCGACCACATGGCCAGGGTAGCCTTTACCCATGCTGCCCGGCTTGGCAGGCCACCCCACATCGGTTCGCTGGTTATTCATGGCGCAATTACCGACGATGTAGTTGATCTCCGTCTGCCCAAACATCTCGTTCACAACCACGCCCAACTCCCTCTCGCACCACTCAAAGACGGCGTCACCCACCGCCTCCCCTGCACTCATGAGCGCATGGAGCTCAAAGTGAAACTGGGTTTTGGGTCGGGGATAGGCCTTCATCATCGCCTTCAGTGCCGTCGGGAACAAAAAGCTGTGGGTGACCCGGTGGCGCTCTAGCAGTTGGAATGCCGCATCTGGCGAAAATCGCCCGGCATACGCCACAATGGGCCGGCCAAAAAACAAGCAAGGCAACAAGGCGTCCATCAGCCCACCCGTCCACGCCCAATCGGCGGGACTCCAAAAAACCGTATCGTGACTGGGCTCTTCCGGGAAGCCCTCCGCATCACAGCCCCGACCCGCTGGGTCGTAGCCAAACCAGTTTTGACTGCACACAAAGCCCGTTAAGTTACCCAGCAACGCGCTGTGCGGAATCAGCGCACCTTTGGGATTGCCTGTGGTCCCGCTGGTGTAGATCAACACCGCCGGATCGGTCGCCAAGGTGTCGACCAGCGTAAAGCTGTCTACCTGCGCCGCTAGCGCGTCCGCCCAGGCCACGGGTTGCACCCGCTCTGGCACCGAGGCAGGTGCGGGGGTGTCGGTATGAACCAGTACCCGCATATCTGGACACTGCCACAGCACGGCTTGGACACCATCTACCGTGGAGGCATCCACAATGGCGCCCACCGCTTGGCTATCTTGCAAACGAAATGCGAGCGCCTCCGGACCAAACAACTGCGATAACGGCATACCCACTGCACCCATCTGCAACAGGGCAATGTAGGCCACCGCCGTCTCGAACCGCTGCGGCATCACAATGGCCACTCGGTCACCGCGCTGAACGCCCGCAGCCACCAATGCGTTGGACAAACGGTTGGCGGCACGCTGCAACACGTCATAGCTATAACGGTGGGTACTCCCCAGCGGATCATCGTTCCCAACCGCCTGATCGATCACGGCGGTGCGGTAATAGGCGTCCTGACGCTGCGACCATCGCCGCGAACACCCTGTGGCCATATTGAAGTGTTTGGGGACAGACCACGCAAAGGACTGCGTCAGTGTGTCGTAATGGTCGTCGTCGTAGTGGTCGGCCAGAGTAGCGGTTGTTTTTTTATTGGTTGTCATAGCAAATTACTGATTTGGTTAAATGGACACCCATTTCTTCTTAAGATAAGCGAATGTATCAATCATCCCCCTACGCTGTGAAGCGCCCGAGCCAGACCTACTTTACCCGTATACGGGGCCTGCAGTTCCACTACCGCACCTGGGGCACCCCCCAACCGGGGCAAGCACCGCTGGTTTTGGTGCATGGCTGGATGGATGTGGGCGCCTCTTTCCAGTTCATGGTCGATGCCATGGCAGCAGACCGCTGGATCATCGCACCCGACCTGCGGGGGTTTGGACTGACCAAAACCCCCGATGCAGACAACTTTTGGTTTCCTGACTACATCGCTGACCTCGATACCCTGCTGACCGCATTGGTCCCCGACCAAGCCATTGACTTGGTGGGGCACAGCCTAGGCGGCCATGTGGCAACCACCTATGCAGGTGTGCGCCCAGAGCGCATACGCCGGCTAGTCAACCTGGAGGGCTTCGGCATGGCGAACACCATTGCCAGCCAAGCACCCGGGCGCTACACCCGCTGGTTGGACGAGTTGGCGCAGTTTCACCAAGGCGCCCTCGACCTCAAAACCTACGAGTCGGTTGACGGTGTGGTGAGACGCCTGCGCAAGACAAACCCCCGCCTGACAGAGGCGCGCGCTCAGTGGCTGGCTAGAGAATGGTCTGAGCCCACGCCGGATGGCCGCTGGCAAATTAGGGGGCATGCCGCGCACAAGCTCATCAGCGGCCAGCTGTTCCGCGCTGAAGAGACCATCGCCATCTATCAACGCATCACAGCGCCCACCCTGTTTGTGCGTGCCGAAGAGGACAGCTTGCAGACCTGGTGGAAGCACAAGTTCACTCAAGAAGAGTTTGCCCAACGGTTGCAGCACATTGCGCACGCCGAAACCCATGTCATGCACGATGTCAGCCACATGTTGCACCACGACAAACCGGAAGAATTGGCCCACTTAATCACCGCTTTTTTAGAAAAATAGGCCCTGAGCAAGGTTTAGAACCCAGCGCCTTCAATGTGGCCCTGTGGCGTGAGAAAATAGCCTCTTTTGCTGAACTAATAAAGAACTGAGCACATCATGGAAGCCGAAAGCCTAAACGCCCTCTCCAACCTCATCGACGACTTGCAAGAGCGCGTCGGTGAGTTACGGAGGTATCTTTGACTTCGATGCCAAAGAAAACCGTTTACGCGAAGTAGAAGCTGCCCTAGAAGACCCCGGCGTCTGGAACGACCCCAAGCGCGCTCAAGAGCTGGGCAGAGAGAAGAAGACCTTAGACGACGTCGTCACCGTATTGATCAAACTCGACAGCGACTTATCGGACAACAAAGAGTTGTTTGACATGTCGCAAGACGACCCCAGCGGCCTGCGCGCGATTGAAGCCGATGTCGCGCAACTCGTCACGCTCGTGGAACGGCTTGAATTCCGCCGTATGTTCAGCCAAGAAGCTGATCCCAACAACTGCTTTATTGACATTCAAGCGGGCGCTGGCGGCACCGAGGCTTGCGACTGGGCCAGCATGTTGCTGCGCCAATACCTGCGCTACGCCGAGCGACAAGACTTCAAAACCACCATTGAAGATGAGACCCCCGGCGACGTTGCGGGTCTGAAGGGCGCCACCATCAAGGTTGAGGGCGAGTATGCGTTTGGACTGCTGCGTACCGAGAGTGGCGTACACCGCTTGGTGCGCAAGTCGCCATTTGACTCATCAGGCGGACGTCATACGTCGTTTGCATCGATCTTCGTTTACCCTGAGATCGATGACTCAATAGAAATTGATATCAACCCCGCAGACGTGCGCACAGACACCTACCGAGCCAGTGGTGCGGGCGGGCAGCACATTAACAAAACGGACTCTGCCGTTCGGCTTACCCACATCCCCACCAACATCGTGGTGCAGTGCCAAGATAGCCGCAGCCAACACAGCAACCGCGATGTGGCATGGAAGCGCCTGCGCTCCAAGCTCTATGACTTCGAAATGCGCAAGCGCATGGACGAGCAACAAAAATTAGAAGATGGCAAGACCGATGTCGGCTGGGGACACCAGATCCGTTCGTATGTTTTGGACCAAAGTCGTATCAAAGACTTGAGAACGGGCGTTGAGGCATCGAACACACAAAAGGTGCTTGACGGCGACTTAGACATGTTCATTGAAGCCTCGTTAAAGCAAGGCGTCTAGCGCCCCCCTTTCACGCCCACCCGCTTTGAATTACCCGGAATTAAACAATGCAAGCACTCATGGCTGACAACACACACGCTGCCACCCTGATCAAACGTGAAGACTACGCGCCACCGCCTTTTTGGATAGACAGCGTTGACCTCACCTTTGACCTAGACGCCACTAAAACGCGGGTGCTCAATAAAATGCGCCTGCGTCGCAACCCCTCTGCGTCAGCCCAGGCGTTGCGCCTAGACGGCGAGGAACTCACACTCACGCGCGTCATGGTGAATGGCCAGGGATCTAGCTTCAAGGTAGATAACGGTCAACTGGTGTTAGAAAACTTGCCCGAGGGCGTGGAGGCCTTTGACCTCGAGATTTTGACCACCTGCAACCCACAACAAAACACCCAGCTCATGGGCTTGTACATGAGTGCGGCGACCTTCTTCACCCAATGTGAGGCGCAGGGCTTTCGTCGCATCACCTACTTCTTAGACCGTCCTGATGTGATGGCCACCTTCGCGGTCACACTGCGCGCCGACAAGGCGGCCTTTCCCGTGCTGCTCTCTAACGGCAACCTGATCGAAAGCGGTGACTTAGCGGATGGCAAGCACTTTGCGCGCTGGCAAGACCCCCACCCGAAACCCAGCTATCTGTTTGCATTGGTCGCAGGCGATTTAGTCTGCCGCGAGCAGCGTATTACTGCCCGCAACGGTCAGTCACACCTCTTACAAATCTACGTGCGTCCGGGTGACTTGGATAAGACTGAACACGCAATGAACGCCCTCATGGCCAGCATTGCGTGGGATGAGTCGCGCTTCAATCTGCCCTTGGACCTCGAGCGCTTCATGATCGTCGCCACCAGTGACTTCAACATGGGTGCCATGGAGAACAAGGGGCTGAACATCTTCAACACCAAGTTCGTTCTGGCAAGTCCCGCAACCGCTACGGACGCCGACTTCAACAACGTCGAGAGCGTGGTTGCACATGAGTACTTCCACAACTGGACGGGCAACCGCATCACTTGCCGCGACTGGTTCCAACTGTCGCTCAAAGAGGGATTAACCGTATTCCGCGACCAAGAGTTCAGCCAAGACATGGCTGGCAGTGCATCTGGGCGCGCCGTGAAACGCATTGATGACGTCCGTGTTTTGCGCACAGCCCAGTTCCCCGAGGACGCAGGCCCAATGGCCCATCCCGTCCGTCCTGACCAGTACGAAGAAATTAACAACTTCTACACCGTCACCATTTACGAGAAAGGGGCCGAAGTTGTTCGTATGATGCAAACCCTCGTTGGAAAAGCCGGCTTCGCAAAGGGCATGGCGCTGTACTTCGAGCGCTTCGACGGTCAGGCCGTAACCTGCGACGACTTCGCGCAAGCCATTGCCGACGCCAACCCCGATACGGCTCTCGCAACGCACCTCACAACGTTTAAGCGCTGGTATAGCCAAGCAGGCACCCCGCGCCTGCGCGCCAGCACGCAATACGACATGGCGGCGCGCACGCTCACGCTCGAACTGAGCCAAAGCTGCGGCAGCACGCCCGCGCAACCCACCAAAGAACCGTTTCTCATTCCCGTAACGTTGGGCCTCATTGGCGAGGACGGGCAAGCATACCCGCTGACGCTTGCCGGAGAGTCTGAACCAACCAACCCCCTACTTAGCCGCACGCTGGTGATGACCGACGCCAGCCAACAGTTTGTGTTTACCAACGTTACCCAACCCGTGGTCCCCTCGGTGTTGCGCGGCTTTAGCGCCCCGGTGGTCTTAGAAATAGATCTCAGCGATGCACAGTGGTTACACCTGCTCGCGCACGACAGTGACCCGTTTAATCAGTGGGAAGCCTCACAGCGACTAGCGCTCACACGGTTGCTACACGCTGTTCGCAGTGGCGAGCCTGCTAGCGCAGACGCGCCGTATGTGAATGCTTTGCGTGCAGTTTTAGCCTCCCCGGCGCTAGACCCCGGCTTCAAAGAGTTGGTACTCACCTTGCCGAGTGAATCCTATATTGCCGAGCAACTGAAAGCCGTTGACCCGCAGCGTATTCACAGCGCCCGAGAGGGACTGCGCGCTGCGCTGGCCGCGGAGCTTCGTGATGCGTGGGCCACCGCCTTTGGCAACTACAACGCCACCCAAAGCTACCGCCCAGACGCCGCCAGTAGCGGCCAACGCGGCCTCGCCAACTTGGCACTTGCCAACCTTGTTCTAGACGGCACGCTAACGGGTGATATCGCTTGGTCAGAAGTGGCTCTGCAGCGGTTTCACTTGGCCAACAACATGACAGACCGCTTTGGCGCCATGAGTGCCTTGGTCAACGCGGCTAGCCCGCTTGCGCAAACGGCACTTGACAAGTTTTACGCCCTATTCAAAGGCGATGCCTTGGTCATTGACAAGTGGTTTGCGCTGCAATGCACCCGTATCGACCGCAACGGCGACGTCTTACCCACGGTTAAGCGACTGCTGGCACACCCCGACTTCAGCACCAAGAACCCCAATCGTGCACGCAGCGTGCTCTCCACCTTCTGCCAAGCGAACCCCGCTGCATTCCACCGCGAAGATGCGGGTGGCTATGTGCTCTGGGCTGAAAAGGTGCTGGAGCTAGACGCCTTTAACCCGCAAGTCGCTGCGCGACTCGCGCGTGCCTTAGACCGTTGGGAAATTTTGGCCGAACCATACCAAACCGCCGCGCGCACAGCCATCGAGCGCGTGGCCTCAAAACCAGACCTCAGCGGTGATGTCCGAGAGGTCGTCTCACGCGCCTTGGCGCATTAACCCACTGTACCGGCCACCGCGTAACCAGGACCCTCGCATGTCAACCTCACGCATCTCACTCACCCGCTATCTCATAGAGCAAGAGCGCATTCACGGCACCCTTCCGCCGCAACTGCGCTTGCTGCTTGAGGTCGTTGCACGCTCGTGCAAAAGCATCAGTCTCTCCGTAACCAAAGGCGCATTGGGAGACATATTGGGCGCGACCAAAACAGAGAACATTCAGGGCGAGGTTCAAAAGAAGCTAGACATCATCGCCAACGAGGTATTGATTGAAGCCAATGAATGGGGCGGCCATTTGGCCGCGATGGCGAGTGAGGAGATGGACAGCATCCACGTCATTCCAAACCGCTACCCTCAAGGCGAATACCTATTGCTGTTTGATCCCTTAGACGGCTCTAGCAACATCGATGTCAACGTCAGCATAGGCACCATCTTCAGTGTGCTTAAGAAGCCAGAGAACACGCCAGCCGTCGGCGAGGCGGACTTTTTGCAACCCGGTAGCAAGCAAGTAGCCGCGGGCTACTGCGTTTACGGCCCACAAACCACCCTGGTGCTCACGGTGGGCAATGGCGTGGCCATGTTTACCCTAGACCGCGAGCAAGGCTCTTTTGTCCTAACGCAAGAAAACATACAAGTCCCTGAGGACACGCAAGAGTTTGCCATCAACATGAGCAATATGCGGCACTGGGCAGCCCCCGTCAAACGCTACGTGGACGAGTGCTTGGCAGGCGAGGAAGGGGTGCGAGAGAAGAACTTCAACATGCGGTGGATTGCCAGCATGGTCGCAGATGTTCACCGCATCCTGACCCGTGGCGGGGTGTTCATGTACCCATGGGACAAACGCGAACCCAACAAGCCGGGCAAACTGCGCCTCATGTACGAAGCCAACCCCATGAGCTGGCTCATCGAACAGGCGGGCGGCGCGGCCACCAATGGTCAGCAGCGCATATTGGACCTGCAACCAGCGGGCTTACACGAGCGCGTGAGCGTGATCTTGGGGAGCAAAAATGAAGTAGCGCGCGTCACCCGCTACCACGCTGAGGCGGTGAAGTAAGTACCTGCAATCAAAAGTTATAATGCGAGACAAGCCGGAATAGCTCAGTCGGTAGAGCAGCTCATTCGTAATGAGAAGGTCGGGGGTTCGATTCCTCTTTCCGGCACCAAAATAATAACGTAACCTGTTGTATTTAATTAGGTTATGTTGTAAATTGCCATGATTACGGGTCATCCTGCGGGACAGATACATGGCAACATCAAACTACTACGAAGTGCAGCGCGGTAAAAATGGTACGACCACATACCTTTTCACCAAGCGTCTGAACGCTAAACACGGGTGCTTCCCTAGCTTCAAAGACAGGGTCAAAAAGAAGCTATCGGCTCTAACCGAAGCTGAAGCCGCGAGGGAAGCTCTCAACACATCCAATGAACTCGCCCACCTCCAAAACGTCTGTTTGCGTGATGGCAAGGGACATGCAATAAGCGTCAAAGACCAAGCCAAAGCAGCCAAGACTTGGTTTCAGTTTGTCATGGATGCCAATGTTCGTGAATTGAACCTTCTCGCCAGAGGGCGCACCAAGCAATCCCATGAAGCAAAAGAGTATTTACAGCTTCTGCGGGAGGCTATTGTGGATGGATTTAACCAGCGCGTCGTTGATAACAACCGTGAAAACTACGTCGCAGAGTGGCTAACACCATTTGGCGACACGTTGCTCTCAATGCTTGACGGCGGTGGGGACAGGCTCATGCTCAGTGATGCACTAGAAACCTACTTAAAGCAAACACAGCGTGACCACTTGCCAGTCAGCAACAAGGCTGTTCAGGACATCACACGCAACATCAATTATTTTATTAACCTAATTGGCGACAAGCAGGTAACCCAAATCAGCAGGAGTGATGTAGACCGCTACATCTCAGTCCGCCTAGAAAAGGTCAAAACAACAAGCGTCCAAAGAGAAATAAACTCATTACGAGCAGCTTGGCAACAATGCTCAATTGCTCACGACATTAACCAGCAGAACCCATTCTCTAACCAGCCCATCAAGGGGCTTGGGACTGACTCTAATGAGCGGGAGACACCTTCATTGAGCCAAACGCGAGACCTCATCAAGTTTCTTGAAGCACGTCACACACGCCTCCCAAACAGCTACATCAGCGCTATCGTCATGGTGGCGGCACTAACTGGTTCCAGACTCAATGAGATTTGGGGAGTGATGGATGAAGACTACGTTCGCCCCCAAGAAGGTACGAATCTCGGCGTTCTGTACATCAGGAAAAACACGCGGCGAGTTAATTTAAAAACAAAAAACAGCATCCGCCCATTTCCAGTCCTACCCGAGTTAGGGCACTGGCTTGAAGCACTTTTGAAAGTACGTCGTCCCAAAAACAGCAACACAGCCAGCAGCGGAACACTTGCAGCCATAAAGAGGGCTGGCTTCACTTTTGGCAATCACAGCCTACGACACGGGTTCAAGCAGCGCCTAATTGAGATGGATACACCCAGCGACACAATTAACGAACTATGTGGGTGGGGTGCTCAACGCCAGCAGGACGCGTATGGATTCAAAACTGTAACGGCGCGAAAGGCAGAGGCTGTGCGAAAGATATATCAGTTATTTTTTGACAATGACTCCAATGTCATTCACGTTGAGTTTGGCACTCCCAACTGAGCGACCTTTTTTGCTTTTATTTGTTTTGTGCACCTCCGCGCACGCGATAGAGCCACGCACTCCTTCCGTGATGCGCTGAGAAACCTATTCTGTAGTTATTATTGATTCAATATATAGCATATAGGTACTGTTTAATACAAATATCGCTTGACAAATTGGTTGTTTTGTGTTATAATGTGTGGGCTTAGGTAGATTAGGTATTACTCCTACGTTCTGCCCCTAGCACCAACAGCAGCCCATAGCGGATAACTGCTCAAACCCACATATCAATTTACTTAAACGACGCTGACAACAGCCTCGTTCGTTTTGCCGTATCCGTTCGGCTAAGGACTTCCTATGCGCTATTTATCCGTATTCATCCCACAGCAACCTACCAAGCCCATCGTGGTGGTTGACCTGCACAAGCCTGACCGTGTTTCAGTCA